>ERZ761609.92-NODE-92-length-130779-cov-44.168072_pt1 | contig 130779 bp, 111 predicted proteins | sample MGYA00511163_ERZ761609 | MGnify/ENA primary metagenome ERZ761609 (study PRJEB28899, sample SAMN02445070) | bioreactor sludge metagenome | biome: EBPR sludge | place: Australia: Brisbane, Thorneside Wastewater Treatment Plant | collected 2011-12-16 ... | reverse complement strand
GCCTGAAATTTAGAACTTTGTAAAACAAGATATTTTTAATGCGATTGCCCTAAGCTATTGTAATTGCTCATACACGTTTGCCGCATAAGTGTATGACAAACCGCTCAGTGTCAAGCCGTGCAAGATGGCTTCCCGGCTGTTGAATGCCGCTTGGGGTGTTGGGAAAGTACCGGCGCGTACCAGTTCTTCGCACATCCACGCCACGTTTGCGTAGGCGGTGCGTATTCCAAACTGTGGATTGATCTGGAACATCCGGTAGATTTCGGAACTCATCCGTAACCAGATTAACTGGCGTTGGTCTTTGAAACGGTCAAGGGTGGCGGCGATTTGCTGCGCGGTTGGGGTCATGACGGGAATAATCGCCCTGAAAATTTGATAGCTCAGGTCAATCAGGTTTTCGCTGCTGGCTTGCAGGGTGTATCCACCACGTTCGCAGTAAAACAACTGCTGCTTGAATTCGCTGATTTCCACCGTCAACCAGTCTTCGGTGTATTCACCGAAAGCAGGCCAGCGGTTGATGCGGTAGGGTAATTGTTGCGCCAACGTCTGCAATTGCGTGGCGTAAGCAAGGTGGTCACGCAGCGGGAGCAAACTGGTCAGATCACGGAATGGAATGCTGGTGGTCGGAGTGGGTAGCGGCATTGCGGTTGTTTCCAAAAACAGGATCATAAAGCGATTGAGTGCAGCTTTCCATGCGGGGTTGGGCATTGTTCACTTGCGTGCTGCCTGCTCTATACTCTATGCCCCCGACGGGTGATAATAGCCCTAACAATAATACTCATAGGACACCACCATGTTGCGTATTTTTCCGCTGCTGTTGTTTTTCCTCTTGTTGTCCCCGGCACATGCCAACCCGTTACCGCCTGATCAAGTCCCCGACCCACTCAAACCTTGGGTAGGCTGGGTGCTGGATGGGCACAAAGACCGCAATTGTCCCTACCTCTACAATGCCGAGCAACGCCAGTGTGCCTGGCCAGGTTCGCTGGAACTGCAACTGACCGACACAGGCGGTACTTTTACCCAACATTGGCAAGTGTACGGTGAAACCGCTGTGCGGCTACCCGGCAATGCGCAATACTGGCCGCAGCAGGTGCGCAATGGCGAGAATACCCAGCTTGCCGTCACGGAAAAGGAAGGCTACCCGGTCTTGCAATTGCAGGCAGGTAGCTACGACCTCAGCGGACAATTTTTCTGGGACAAACTGCCCGAGGCGCTATTCGTTGCCCCGGATACGGGTCTGGTCAAGCTAAGCGTGAATGGCAACCCGATTGCCACGCCGGAATTCAACGAGGCAGGCAGCCTGTGGTTGAGCAGCAACACGCAGGAAGCCAGTGAAGACAACCTTGAAGTGCAAGTCTTCCGCAAGGTGGAAGATACCCACCCATTGCAAGTGACCACCAGCATCCAGCTACGGGTTGCAGGCAAACAGCGGCAGGCGGAACTTGCCCCGGTATTGCTGGACGGTTTCATCCCGCTGCATCTGGATAGCCCCCTGCCAACCCGCATGGGGCAGGATGGCAAACTGCAAGTGCAATTGCGTCCCGGTGAATGGACACTCAAACTGACCGGGCGTGCCACCGCCAGCCTGAATGCTCTGGCTTTGCCTGCCAGTAGCGCACCCTGGCCTGCGGAAGAGGTGTGGGTATTTGCCGCTGACCCTGCTATGCGTCAGGTGCAGGTGGAAGGTGTGAACAGCATTGACCCCAGCCAGACGCGCTTGCCAGAGGAATGGGCAAGTCTGCCTGCTTACCTGATGACTACGGGTGGCAACATGACATTGGCAGAACAGCATCGCGGCATGGCTTCCAGCCCGGCACAGCTCAGTTTGCAGCGCCAGTTGTGGCTAGATTTCGATGGTGGTGGCTACACGCTACAAGACCGCCTAAACGGCACACTGGCGCAGGAATCACGTCTGGAAGTATTGCCCGACATTCGTCTGGGGCGCGTCAGTCTGGATGACGAGCCGCAACTGATAACCCGCCAAACCAACGGGCAAGCGGATGGGGTGGAAGTACGTAGCCGTAACCTGAACCTGGAAGCTGACAGCCGTTATGAAGCCGCTGGCGGGTTGCCGGTCAGCGGCTGGCAACAGGAATTACAACAAGTGACCACTACCCTGTACTTGCCTGCTGGTTGGCTGCTGTTTGCAGCCTTGGGAACGGATAACCTGCCGCATACTTGGTTGCAGCAGTGGAACCTGCTGGATCTGTTTCTGGTGCTGTTGATCGTGGTGGCAAGCGGCTATCTGTATGGCTGGCAATGGGGTGCTGTTGCTGGGGTTGCCTTGCCGCTGACTTGGCATTTGCCAGATGCACCGCAATACATCTGGCTGAATTTGCTGGCAGTGGTGGCGTTGTTGCGTGCCTTGCCTGCGGCTTATACAGGCTTGCGCCACTGGCTGGAACGTTACCGCTGGTTGAGTCTGCTGATTCTGGTGCTGATTGTATTGCCCTTTGCTATCGGTACGGTGCGTACTGCCTTGTATCCGCAACTGGAACAGGCCAGTAGCAATATGGGCGGATTTGGTATGGCGTTTCAGGCTGATAAGGCGGCTGTTGCACCTGTACCGGCTCCCATGCCTGCTGCTCCGGCGGCTGCCCCACCGCTGGAAATGGCAGCCGATGCAGTGACAAACGTGATGGAAGAACAAGCTGCCCAGCAGGTTGAGCGCAAAATATCGGTTCCCAAGGTGCAAGCATCCGGCGAGTATCAGGATAGTGGTTATGGTTCCGTATCGTCTTACGCCAAATCCGGGTTGGGAGCCAAGCGTGAAGCCAATCTGCGCACTATCGACCCCAACAGCATGATCCAGACCGGGCCTGGTTTGCCACAATGGCAAGGCGACACGGTGGTGCTGGAGTGGTCTGGTGTGATTACCCCGGAAGAGCGGGCTGATTTGTGGCTGATTCCACCACTGGCGTATTCCTTGCTGAAACTGCTAGGGGTGTTGATATTACTGGTGTTTGCCCTGCGACTGGCGCTGTTGTCTGGTCTGGGTGGCGGCTGGTGGCAACGTTTTCTGCCCACTGCGCGTAGTGGGCAAGCTGCCGCCCTGCTACTGGCATTGCCGTTGCTGACAGGCTCACCGATACCTGCTGATGCTGCCGAGCCACCCACGCCACCGACTGACATGCTGCAAGCCTTGCAGGAGCGTCTGTTACGTGCGCCAGACTGCTTGCCGGAGTGCGCCCAAATTGACGTGATGGACATGCAGTTGCAAGCCAGCAGCCTGACCGTGCGCTTGCGAGTACATGCGGCTACCCAGGTTGCTGTGCCCTTGCCGGGTAGTCAAAGCACTTGGTTGCCGCAAACTGTACTGGTGGACGGTACTGCCAGCCAGACCCTGCGGCGTGATGATGAGCAGCAGTTGTGGGTGGCGCTGGATCAGGGGCAACATGACGTGCTGTTGCAGGGGGAATTGTCTGCCCGCAGCAACATGGCTTTACCTTTGCTCCTTAAGCCGCACCGTGTGACCTGGCAGGGCGAGGGCTGGCAGGTGGATGGCTTACGTGATAATGCCGTGCCCGAAGACCAGTTGCAGCTTAACCGCACGGCAGCGGTGGCGGATGCCAGTTCGCAGGACATGCCGACCCTGCCTGCTTTCGTCAAAATCAGGCGGCAGCTTGATCTGGGGCTGGACTGGTATGTGACGACCACCATTACCCGCGTGTCTGACAGTGCTTCCCCCATTACCTTGACAGTGCCGCTGCTGGAGGGTGAGCAACCGCTGAGTGAGCAGTTTACCGTCAAAGATAAAACCATTCAGATCAACCTCAAGCCACAGCAGGATACGCTGGAATGGACTTCACGCCTGCCTCAGGCAGAGAAGCTACAGCTCACCGCCAGCAACAACAGTGCATGGCTGGAGGAATGGCAGGTGGCTGCCAGCCCGGTATGGCATGTGGAGGCCACTGGTTTGCCAGTCAATGCTTATGAGGAAGATGCCAAACAGAGTTTGTTGCTATGGAAGCCGTGGGCAGGTGAAACCCTCACACTAGCGATCAACCGTCCGCAAGGCACAGAAGGTCAGACTGTCACCATTCTCGGTAGCCAGCTTGCCGTAGAGGTTGGCAAACGCGCCCGTGACGTGAGCCTACGTCTTAACCTGCACAGCAGCCGGGGTTCGCAACATACGCTGACCTTGCCGGAGGGTGTGGAGCCAAAAAGTCTGACGGTGGATGGAACCAAACAGGCTATCCAGCAACAGGGCAACAAGCTGGTGTTGCCATTACTGCCCAAAAAACAGGAAGCCGTACTGGAATGGCAGGAAACGGGCGCAATGCCGCTTGGCTACCGTTTTCCGCTGCTGGATTTGGGCTTGCCCAGTGTCAACAGCGAGTTTCGCCTGCAACTGCCGGAAGACCGTTGGGTTTTGTGGGTAAACGGGCCACTGATGGGGCCTGCGGTATTGTTCTGGGGCATGTTGCTGGTATTGCTGGTGCTGTCGGTGGCGTTGGGGCGTTCCGGTCTTGCCCCGCTGCGAAGCTGGCAATGGTTCCTGTTGGGCATTGGCTTGAGCCAGAGTAGCCCTTACCTGATGGTACTGGTGGCAGGCTGGCTGGTGGCACTGGCATGGCGCGGCAAGGCATCGCCGGACGCACGGCCTTGGTGGCAATTCAATCTGTTGCAGGTCGGGTTGGTGATGTTGACGGTATTTGCCCTGTCTGCCCTGATTGGGGCGGTTGCCAAAGGTTTGCTGGGTTTGCCGGAAATGCAGATTGATGGCAATGGTTCGTGGGCACAAAACCTGTTGTGGTATCAGGATCGTTCCGGCAACTCACTGGAACAGCCGTTGGTGATCAGTGTGCCGCTGTTGTATTACCGTGTGCTGATGCTGGCGTGGGCCTTGTGGCTGGCAATGGCCATACTGGGCTGGTTGCGCTGGGGCTGGCAGGCGTTTGTGCAGAATGGCTTGTGGCGGCAGAAACCGCCTAGGGTAACTCCGGCAGTTGCGGCTCAAACCAGTGTTTCCTCAGCCACAACAGGAAATGATGCTTGAGTAATCGGGATGAAGACTGGATGCGCCATGCCTTGGGGTTGGCGCAAAAAGCGGCAGATCAGGGCGAAGTGCCAGTGGGGGCAGTACTGATCCGTGATGGTGAAATTCTGGGAGAGGGCTGGAACCAGCCGATCAGCTTGCATGACCCTTCGGCCCACGCAGAAATGTTGGCATTACGCGCAGGTGGTATTGCCGCAGGCAACTACCGTTTGCCGGGTTCCGTGTTGTATGTGACGCTGGAACCCTGCCCGATGTGCGTGGGGGCGATGATCCATGCGCGGGTGGAACGGGTGGTGTTTGGTGCTTTTGACCCCAAAACCGGCGCGGCAGGTAGTGCTTTCAAGCTGTTGGGCGACGAACGGCACAACCACCGAATCAGTGTATCCGGTGGCGTGCTGGAGGAAGCGTGCGCGGAAGCCTTGCGGGCATTCTTCCGCGCACGGCGGCTGGCTCAATCAGCGACCAAGCAGACGGGCTAGCAAGCGTTCCCACCAGGTCATCGGACGCGGCGCGGGTGCAGGTGTCGGAGCTGGCGTGGGTGTAGGACTAGGTGTTGGTGTCGGAGTGGGCGTTGGCACAGGTGTCGGAGTGGGTGTTGGAGTTGGCACAGGTATTGGCGTCGGGGTTGGAGCCGGAACCGGAGTAGTGCCCGCCCGTGAGAACTTGATCAGGTGTTCCACAATGGCTGCCAGTGGTGCACTTTGCGATTTGGAGGCAGATTGTGCCGCAGTCCGCCAGGCTTGTGGCAATGGGCTGCCTTGTGCCCAGCTTCCGCTTGCCTGTGCGTCGTAACTGGTTTGCGCCCGTGCGCTTTTGGCGGGTGTCCACAGGAAGTCGGGATGCAGGTTCTGATACCATTCCCCACCGATGATTTTCTTGTCCGCGTCCAGTTCCAGATCGTAATAGTAAGTGGCTTGCTGGATGGCATCATGACTGGGGTTGTCTTCTTCCCGGTGTGAAGGTCTGGTTTCCACCACATAGGAAACCGTCATCTGGATGCCTACCACAAATTTGGTGTTTGGGCTGCGGAAAGCACGGAATTTGTCAGCGGTAAAACTTGCCATGCTGATCATGGCTTCATCCAGCTTGCTCTTGTACTTGCGTGTCTGTGGGTCGAAGTAGCGGTAGCTGTAACCGTAGGTCGGCTGGTTCCAGACTTCGTAGTCGTAGGTAACATCCAGCACCATGCTGCGTTTGCTGACGCCAATCTGGTTGACGACTGCCAGATGCCAGGTACCGGGGTTGGTGTCGAAACACTGGCTGGAGGTGGTGCGTCCGGTGGATGAATCGGTAGCAGGTTCCTTGTCATTGCAGCGCCCGCCGATGAAACGGGTAGCAGGCGCAACATTCGCCCACAGCAGGGATGCGAGTGCCTTGATGTCGGAAGGGTAAAAAGTAATGGGCACGTTGTTAGGGGTTTTCACCGTGATAGCCTTGGTTGGGCGACCCAGCATGTAGGCTCCCGGAGCCCAGCCGTGGCAGATACCCATCCAGCTTTCAACTTCGCCGTGCATGTCGTAATAGCTTTTGCCTTCTGCCCAGCCTGCCTTGGTTAGGGATTCATTGGCATCGCCAACCAGCGCATCGTATTTTTCTGCGGGGGACAGTTTGTTGATGCGGCTGGCACTGCCGCTGGTAAGGATGGCGGATGCCGGATTGCTGCGGATGTAATCGTGGTTGGCTTTCCAGTCAGCAGAAGCCGGGAAGGAAGGGTCAGCGTAACGTGCGCCGAGAATGCCCTTGTAAATGGCCCAGTAGTCATCTGACCAAGGGGACTCTGCTAGGGTAGCCTGCATCAAACCGGCGCTTTCAATGTCTGCCAGCTTGTTGTATTTGAAGGTATCCACCAGATTTTCAGCACGGTCGTTGGAAGCAATTGCTGCGCGGGTTTCACCGCCTTCACCTTGCAGGATGTGCATCCGCTGGCTGTCACGTGCTGCAATGAAGGCTTTGCTGTCAATGGCTTCCTGTGAAAACAGGGTTGCACCTGTGGTGGGGTTGCCTGCCGCATCGGTTTTCGGTGGGCGACGTTGCATGAAGGTAACGGTATCCTGGGAAAACGCCTGCAAGTCGTCATTGATCCGTTTTTCAACATCATTAGACATGAAACACTCCTTGTTGGTCGGGTCAGGAAGCCCGCGACCAGATGGTTATGGTTTTTAAATGTACTTACCCCCGTGAGTATAGCTGTGATTTATTAGGCAGCGATGAAAACCGATCAAATGTAGTGCCACTGGTCGAAAAAAGCCGCTTGTCCGGCGTGGTTTCCCTGAATATCGTGCAAATTCCATACAATGGCATTCTGGATCAGGAAACGTTGCCCGTTGCTGGCAATCCGCACTCCGGCGTAATTGTCGATGTAGCCTTGCCGTGATACCGTCTGCAACAGGTGTTCGCGTTCTTCGCGTGCCAGCGGTTCGGCGGAATAGCGAGATGGCAGGTGGGTCAGGGTGTCCCAGTCCATCGCAAACAGTTGCAGGGCAGCCCGGTTGCCGTAGGTGAACACCGGGTCAGCAGCCGTGTTGTGTGACAACAGCACGAACGGGGCGTCATCCAGCACCCGTGCGGTGCTTTCACCCTCCCACACCAGCCCGCCGAGGTCACGCCCGACGTAATGGCGGAAGCTGCGGTGCAACAGGTGCAGGTGAGCGGTGAGTTGGGCAATATCCATCATACGCTGGCCAGGTTCCCCTTGGTTTCCAGCCACTGCTTGCGGTCAGCGGCACGTTTTTTTGCCAGCAGCATGTCCATCACGGTATCGGCGGCTTCGCTGTCGTCGATGCTGAGTTTGACCAGACGGCGGGTGTCGGGGGAAATGGTGGTTTCGCGCAATTGCAGCGGGTTCATTTCGCCCAGACCCTTGAAGCGGGTGACAGTGATCGTGCCACGCTTCTTTTCGGCAGCAATGATGTCGAGCCGTGCCTGTTTTTCGGCTTCATCCAGTGCGTAATAGACTTCCTTGCCGATGTCGATGCGGTACAGCGGCGGCATGGCGACGTAGACATGCCCGGCAGCTACCAAGGGGCGGAAGTGTTTCACGAACAGCGCACACAACAGGGTGGCGATGTGCGCCCCATCCGAATCCGCATCGGCAAGGATGCACACCTTGCCGTAGCGCAACTGGCTGAGGTCACAATGCCCCGGTTCCACACCGATGGCGACGGAAATGTCGTGCACTTCCTGTGAACCCAGCACCTGTTCCGGGTCAACTTCCCAGGTGTTAAGGATTTTACCGCGCAACGGCATGATGGCTTGGAACTCACGGTCACGCGCCTGTTTGGCAGAGCCGCCCGCCGAGTCACCTTCCACTAGGAACAGTTCGGTGCGGTTGGTGTCCTGCGAAGAACAATCTGCCAGTTTGCCGGGCAGGGCGGGGCCTGCGGTGACGCGCTTGCGGATGACTTTCTTGCTGGCCCGCATCCGCCGCCCGGCGTTGCTGATGGCGAACTGCGCCAACTGGTCGCCGATCACGGTGTTCTGGTTGAGGTAGAGGCTGAAAGCGTCCTTGATGACGCCACTAACGAAACTGGCGGCTTCGCGGGAAGACAGGCGTTCCTTGGTTTGCCCAGCGAATTGCGGCTCCTGCATCTTGAACGACAGGACGAAGGCGATATTGTCCCACACGTCATCCGGGGTCAGTTTCAGCCCGCGTGGCAGCAGGTTGCGGAATTCGCAGTATTCGCGCAAGGCATCGGTCACGCCGGTGCGCAAGCCGTTGACGTGTGTACCACCTTGTACGGTGGGGATCAGGTTGACATAACTTTCCTGCACCGCTTCACCACCTTCCGGCAGCCATAGCAACGCCCAGTCAAGCGCTTCACGCGGGGAAGACAGCGAACCGGTGAACGGGGTCTCAGGCAGGGTGATGAATTCGTTGACGGCATCGCGCAGGTAGTCCCGCAGGCCATTTTCGTAATACCACTCGGTGACTTCCGCTTCAGTCGCTGAAGCATCGGTAAAGCGGATGCGCAAGCCGGGGCACAGCACCGCTTTTGCCCGCAGGTTGTGTTTGAGGTGGCGGACGCTGAATTTCACCGTGTCGAAGTATTTTGCATCCGGCCAGAAATGTACCGTCGTGCCGGTTTCGCGCTTGCCTGCCTTGCCGATCACTGCCAGTTCGCTGGCCTTGTTGCCGTCGGCAAAGCCCATGCGGTAAAGCTGGCTGTTGCGCTTGATGGTGACTTCCAGCTTACGCGACAGGGCGTTGACCACCGATACGCCCACACCGTGCAAGCCACCGGAGAACTGGTAGTTCTGGTCGGAAAATTTGCCGCCTGCGTGCAGGGTACAGAGGATGACTTCCACCCCCGGTTTGCCCTGCTCGGGGTGAAGGTCGACGGGCATCCCGCGCCCGTTGTCGCTGACAGCGATGGAACCGTCAGCGTGCAGGGTGACTTCAATCTGGTTGGCGTGTCCGGCGAGGGCTTCGTCCACGCTGTTGTCGATCACTTCCTGCGCCAGATGGTTGGGGCGGGTGGTGTCGGTGTACATGCCGGGGCGTTTGCGTACCGGGTCAAGGCCGGTGAGGACTTCAATCGCCGAGGCGTCGTAGGTGTTGTTGCTCATTGTTTGTTTTGGTTTGTCAAATCATGCAAGGTTGTGCAGCTTAACCCAGCGGGATGTAGTGCTGCAAAATGTTCTGCTGGAAACTGGTGGGCAATTCATCCCACTCCAGCAAATCGACCCGGAAGAGCAGGGAGCTTTCCTCCAGTGCTTCGCGGGCGGCATAGACCTGGCTTGTTTGCGTGTTTGGCACAAAAGCGATCAGATCAAGGTCAGATGTGGGGCGGGAAGTGCTTTTTGTCCGTATTTACTGGGTTTTAATGGGTTCGCCGAATTCACGGTTAACGTGGAAAAATGCGATGAAACGCTTTTCCGCTGAACTTAGGTTGCCAGGTAGCTTTTTGTAACGTTTTTCAAAGGCTTTGTATACCTTGTCGTATTTGCGTTGGGTGAATACCATTGCAATCCCGGAATTGGCATTAAAATCAGGGTAACGCATAATCCGGGCGAACAAGATATGGTGGTGCGGTTTCAGAGTACGGCTTAAGCCCATATCGGTAACGGTAACTAATGGCTCGGTTTTGTTCAGTAGATTACGCAGTGTGACGGTGTATTCAAGGCGGTTAGCCGCAACAACACCGTATAGACTGGTTTTGGCAGCATTGTAAATAGTCAGTGTTGTATGTTTGCTGGTATTGCTTATATCGGTTTGTTCAAGTTGCTGTTGTACCAACGTTTTGCCATCACGGGAGCGAAAGTCAAAGAGAATGAAATCCAGTCGGTAGTCAATCTCGATTTCCTGATGGTAGACAAAGTTTCCATCTTCATCGAATGAATCGAGCCTTTGTGCTGCCCCCGAGTATGCTTCATCTGTAATCAAGTTGGTTAGTTCTTCATTCAATAAAAGATTTTCTTCGCGGGTTTTCTGGTAAGCGATGATTCTTGGTGTTTCCATTGTGCCCATGTGGTTTTGCATATCTTGTAACAAGGCATCCCGCAACTCTGCTGGAATGTTGTCAACAATGGTTTTGATGTTTTCGATGGCATTGTCATGCTTACTCATGGCTATATTTAACCTCCACTTGCTTCTGTGCATCTTTGATGGCTTGAGGGGATTTTGTGATGACTGGTTATACCTTCCTGACGAACTCCGATTTCAGGCTCATCGCGCCAATGCCATCAATTTTGCAGTCGATGTCGTGGTCGCCTTCCACCAGCCGGATGTTTTTCACTTTCGTGCCGACCTTGACCACCAATGATGAGCCTTTCACTTTCAAATCCTTGATGACGGTAACAGTGTCGCCGTCTTGCAGGACATTGCCGTTGGCATCCTTGATGACCCGTGTTTCTTCTGCGGCGGTAGCGGCAGTGGATGACCACTCGTGGGCGCATTCCGGGCAAACGTACATCGCACTGTCTGCGTAAGTGTATTCAGAGCCGCATTGTGGGCAGGCTGGCAGGTCGCTCATGGGTATTCCTGATCGGGTAAAAGGTTGCAAGGGTAACGATTGTGGCAGGCTAGCGCAAACCGTCAGTGTGCCTCGGCTTTCAACATCAGTACACTTGCCGCTAAACCCAGCAGAAAGAAACCAGTGACCAGTGGCAATACCGTACCGTCATAACTTTGCCCGATCAGGATACCCAGCGGAATGGCGGTCAGTGTCGACAACGAGCCGATGACAGAGGCAGCAATACCGGCAATATGCCCCAGTGGTTCCATTGCCAATGCATTCAGGTTGCCGAACATGATCCCCAGTGCCACGAAGGCCAGACTGAGGTATACCATCAGGCTGGTGAGGGATGGCTGCCCGCCAGCCTGATAGGTTATCACCCAGAAGATTGCCGATAGCAGGGTAAAGGCAAGGATGGCGCGGTGCGACAACCAGCGCATTCCATAATGCATCACTAGTCGAGCATTCAGGAATGATGCCCCGCCAACAGAGAACGCCAGCACTGCAAAATACAGCGGAAACTGTTCCCCCAGCCTGTACTGGATTTGCAAAATCTGCTGTGATGAACTCAGGTAGCTGAGGAATACGCCAAACACCAGCCCGGCAGTCAGCATGTACATCATGCTGCTACGGGTTGTGAGGGTTTCCCGCAAGGCTTGCTGTAATGTCTGGCTATTAAGGGGGCGGCGTTTGTCCGCTGGCAGGGTTTCCGGCATCCGCAGCCAGAACCAGCCAGCCACAATGACCGCCAAGAGCAGAAAGCCGCTGAAAATGCTGCGCCAGCTTGCCAGCAACAGGATGGCTTGCCCCAACGACGGTGCAATCATTGGAACCAGCACGAAAATGCTCATGGTGAACGACAGTACTCTTGCCATGCCACGCCCTGCGTAGCAATCACGCACCAGTGCCATGGTCAGGATTCTGGGGGCTGCTGTGCCCAGACCTTGCAGGAAGCGCCCCAGCAGCATCTGGGAAAAATCCTGTGCTAGCATCGCCACCAGACTACCCAGCATGAAAATGATCAATCCCGCATACATCAGTGGTTTGCGCCCGTAAGCATCTGACAATGGCCCGACCACGATTTGCCCGAATACCATGCCGACGAACAGGGTGGAAATGATCAATTGTGGTTCATTGGCATGTTGTACGTGCAGATCCTGTCCAATAATGGCAAGGGCAGGCAGCATCGCATCAATGGACAAAGCCGTCAGGGAACTGAGCATCGCAATCAGGGTGACGAATTCGCCAAAGCGGGGCATAGTAGGTTGCATGAGCGTATACAGGTGAATGCAAAGCGGAAAGTGTAGCAGTTTTCCCTTGTTTGCCTACGTATATTCACCCATACCATTACAAAAGTGAGACAATACCTATCATTGGTCAGCCTGAAAAGGTCTTTTCATGTACAACAAAGCGAAGTTACCTTGATGGACGAGTACGAACGCATAAAAATTGGTATCAGCGCCTGCCTGATCGGGCATGAAGTCCGTTACGATGGCGGGCACAAACGTGATGCCTATATAACCAACACGCTTGGTCAATACTTTGATTTTATGCCGCTATGCCCTGAAGTCGGTGTGGGGCTGGGTGTGCCGCGCCCCACCATGCATCTGGTGCGAATGGGTACAGACATCCATGCGGTGGACATCAAGGATGCCAGCATCGACCACACCGAACGGCTAGCCGGTTATATTGACAAAGTGACGGCACAACTGGCGCAGGTCTGTGGCTATATCCTCAAAAAGAATTCCCCCAGTTGCGGCATGGAACGGGTCAAGGTGTACAACCTCTCACGCTCCAACCTGCCACCTGAACGCGATGGTACGGGTATTTTTGCCCAAACCCTCAGGCAACGTTTCCCCTTGCTGCCGGTGGAGGAGGAAGGGCGTTTGTGCGACCCGGTATTGCGTGAAAATTTCATCGGGCGGGTATTTGTCTACCATCGCTGGCGCGGTCTGGAAGCTACCGGGCTGACACCAGCATCACTGGTTGATTTCCATGCTGACCACAAATACATCCTGATGGCACATGATCAGGAACAAGCCCGTGAATTGGGGCAAATGGTGGCGCAAGTCGGCAAAGTAGAGAATTTCCAGCAACTGGCTGATGCCTATATCCAACTGCTCATGCAATCGCTGGCAAAACGGGTATCACGCGGGCAACATGCCAATGTCTTGCAACACTTGATGGGCTATCTGAAAGCCCATCTTGACGCAGGCGACCGGCAGGAGCTGCTGGCAACCATTCACCAGTATCGGCAGGGGTATGTGCCACTGATTGTGCCGATTACCTTGCTCAAGCACCATTTCCGGCGACATCCTCAGCCTTATGTCGAGCGTCAGTATTACCTGACACCGCATCCGGGGGAGTTGATGCTGCGCAACCAGTTGTAATCGAAATATTTTATACTTCCTGAAACTTGCTTAGACTAATTGGCTTGGTGAGTGATGAGCTAATAGTACAACAGTCGAAGGAGGATGCTTGAAACCACGCAATAACAAAATTGGCGGCTGCCGTGTCGGTGCTGTTCCACCTGACGCCAAACGCCGCAAGGTTGGACGTTCTGCTGCCAAGCCCTTGCCTCCCAAAGTTGACTTGCGCCCTTACCTGACTTCAGTGGAAGAGCAGGTTGGTAATAGTTGTGTAGCCAATGCCTGTGCTGGTGCGTATGAATACCTTGCCAAGCGTACCCTGGGTGATGCTGCTGATGTCAGTCGCCTGTTCATCTATTACAACGCCCGTCTGGAAGATGACGATGTTGAACAGGATGAAGGCACTTCCATGCAATCCGCGATTGAGGGTTTGAAAAAATACGGAGCTTGCCGTGAAGACCTGTGGCCGAATGATGAAGACAGCATCATTGCTGAACCCGCAGAAGAAGCCTATCAGCATGGCGCTTATTTCAAAATTGCGGAAGCAGAATACGTCGAAACCGATCTGGATTTGTACCGTCATACCCTAGCTGACGGTTATCCGATTGCTTTTTGCCTGAATACATTTACCTCATTCGATCATGCCACCGATAACCGTGGGCGTGTACCCATGCCCAGAACAAGCGAGCAGGAACGTGAAGAGCATGGCTGGCACGCCATGTTGTGCGTGGGTTATCTGGACAAGGACAAGATGTTCATCGTGCGCAATTCCTGGGGTAATGAATGGGGTGACAAGGGTTATTGCTACATACCTTACAAGTACGTTATCCACAGTGACTGGAATGGGCATGATACCTGGATCATCAAGTCGGTCGAAGATCTGGATTTTGCTCAGGAAATCGAGTCGGAAGATGATAGCTCCTACTTTGCCGAAGACGGTTCCGTCCAGTTGTTTGATTTCTATGTTGCGACTGATGATGTGGAGGGTTTTGCCACTGCCCTGGAACAACTGTGTGAGGAATATGCCACGGATGAGGAATTCTATTTCGATTATGAGGAAACCGAAGAAGAAGGAGTCACTTACGCTGAAATCAGCAACTTTGATATTGCCCTGGAAGACCCGGAAGGTTTTTTGGAGGAATTGGATGACCTTTGTAACGAGTGGGCGGAAGATGAAAACTATGATTTCAGCGTAGAGGGTTACGAAGAATCCGGGGAGGAAGAAACGGAAGAAGAGGGGGGCGAAGAGGTTGAAGCTCTGACTCTGAGCGGTTTTTACATCTATACCGAACGCGGCGAAAAGGTTGTTGAGCGGATTGACAAACTGTGTGCCAAGCACACCACGGAAAGCGACTACTACAGCTTTGAATGGTCAGAAGATGCAGACGATGACGGGACTTATATCGAGTTTTCCACCTTTGAAATCATCCCCAATGATGAGGATGTTTTTCTGGAAGAGCTTGAAGCCTTGTGTGAAAAATTGGCAGACGAAAGTGGCTACAACTGGGAATAGCTATAGCGTCGCCGCAGGCTTGAACTCCAGCGACTTCAGCAGTTCCGTATTGTTCAGCAGTATCAGGGCATTTTCCGGGCTATCAATGAAAGGGTTGCGGATGCCCCGGCGGGTGTAAACCCAGTTGTTGTAGGCAATCTCCCAGGCACTAGGGCTGTCGAGCTTGGCCCAGTGAATCAGGGTGTCGATATGGCGGTTGTAAAGCTCGTCGATTTCATACACCAGCAGCATGTAAAGGATGGAGCGGGCAATGTCCCCTCGGTTACGGGACGGGATGACCCACTCATGGTCTGCATCGAAGCCTGTCCCGGAAAAGTTTTCCGGGTGCAGCTCAATCTGGTAAGGGCGCACAATGTGGTCGTCGTCCAAATCAAAGCGGAAGTTGGAGCGTTTGGCATTCAAGCCGCGTTCTGACGGGGCAAGGTTGAAAGGATTGACGGTTGCACCGTAGCGCACATGGCGGGGTGCGCCCTTGCGTGCCAGATAACGGTCAAGAAAATCACGCGGAATGATGTGCTCGATGCTGTGGCGCTGTTTCTGGTAAAGCTCGGAAACCGGCAACGTACCATAAAGTGCTGTCACCCAGCCGTATTCGGTATCAAAGAAAAACGACCAGAAATTTTTCCACTTGTCGCGGCTGTCCCACTGGCGGAAGTGCTGGTAGGACTGATACACACCACCTGCGTATTCGACAAAATCCTGCCGGGTAATGATGTCAGCGAGGGACGTGACCAGATGCGCCGGTTTCTGCCGGATACCTTCCACATGCTCAGGCAAGGCATCACACGGGCGTAGTTCCACACAAACTTGCCCATGGTCGGATTGCAGGCGGTCGTCGATACCATCCCTGTCCAGATGCTGATTCCAGACTTCATAAGCGGCAACTTCTGCCTTGGCTTGTGGGTTTTTGCTGTTGAGTACATTGGAAACCAGCACGTAATCCAGCACACCGCCATCGCCACGCCGGATATGGGTAAACGGGCGCACCCGGTGGCGCATGTTGGGTGCCAGCCGGAAGGTATCGGTTAAACGGTATTCGTGCAGGTGTTGGGTAATGCCTTGCGGCCAGTTGTCTTCATCCAGCCCACCGATGCTGTGGACACGTTCCTGCATGGTGAGGGCATCCAGTGGGATCGAATCCTGGCTGTCGTTGAGGTCGCCCAGTACCACAATCGGGTGGTTGGCATCCTGTTCCAGTTGCTGGCTGATATGGTGGTAGACCAAGGTGGCTTCCATGCCGCGCTGGAACAGGGAAGCAATCGTGCCGCGTGACAAGCGGCGCAAGGTATCGCGTACCCGATGGTTCCATTCCAGCTTGTCATCGTAATGCATGTCAAGACTGACCGGGCGTTTGGATTTGAGGTGCAGTACATAAACGCTCAACTTGCCCAGTTCCGGGGTATCAAGCTCCGCACACACCGGGCGGCGGCTGAAGCGGAAGCTGTCAGTAATGGGTAAATCCTGCCGAATATCGGCTGGAATTTCCAGCGAATGGGTACGTACAACCGGAAAACGAGATGCCAATGCAACCACAGAGCGGAAATAGACGGCTGGATCTTCCGGCTTACTGCCTGGTTCATCCACCGTGACGAAATGCGGGTAGCCTGCGGCAATACACAGTTCACGCAGTGCCGGTATGCTGAAAACTTCTTGAAAACCAACCACATCGGCATCCATTTCATACAGGCGCTGGCTGATCCAGGCGGTTTTCTGTGCCCATTCGGTAGCGGTGTAAGTGTTGTGTGGGTCACGTGCGTACCAATAGCTGTCGCTGGCAACGAACTGGTACAGGTTGAAGGTGGCAAATTTCATGGCAGTTCCCGTTCATCTGTTATTTATTGGGCATCCATTACGATCTGGTTTAGTGTAGTCATCACAAAAAACAGCAATAAAACTACACTTTTCGTCATTCTGTAGTCTAACGTTTAAGATAGACTAACAGGCAAGAGTTTCACGTTATTATCCAAGGGAAACGACATGAGCAATATCTTTCGCCATTACCAGTCCCGCTACGAAACCTTACAACAAGAAGAATACTCGTTACAGGAATACCTCGACATCTGCAAGCAAGATCCGATGGCTTACGCTACCGCTTCTGAACGGATGTTGTTCGCCATCGGTGAAGCAGAACTGGTGGACACTTCCCGTGATCCACGTTTAAGCCGAATTTTCGCCAACAAAATCATCCGCCGTTACCCCGCGTTCTCTGAGTTTTACGGGATGGAAGACTGCATTGAGCAGATTGTGTCCTTTTTCCGTCATGCCGCGCAGGGTCTGGAAGAAAGCAAGCAAGTGTTGTACCTGCTGGGGCCGGTCGGCGGCGGCAAGTCTTCACTGGCTGAGCGTCTGAAAGCCCTGATAGAAAAAGCGCCGATCTACTGCATCAAGGGTTCCCCCATCAATGAATCTCCGTTGGGTTTGTTCAATGTTGAGGAAGATGGTGCGATTCTGGAAGAAGATTACGGCATTCCGCGCCGTTACCTGAAAACCATCATGTCGCCGTGGGCGGTCAAACGTATGCATGAATACGGTGGTGATATTACCCGCTTCCGAGTGGTTAAGCGTTACCCGTCACGCCTCAACCAGATTGCGGTTTCCAAAACCGAACCGGGTGATGAAAACAATCAGGACATTTCTTCGCTGGTCGGCAAGGTCGACATTCGCAAGCTGGAAGATTATCCACAGAATGACACCGACGCTTACAGTTATTCCGGTGGGTTGTGCCTGTCCAATCAGGGTTTGATGGAATTCGTGGAAATGTTCAAAGCGCCGATCAAGGTGCTGCACCCACTGCTGACCGCAACCCAGGAAGGTAACTTCAATGGCACGGAAAGTATTGGTGCGATTCCGTTTTCCGGGATCATTCTGGCGCATTCCAATGAATCCGAATGGCAGACCTTCAAAAACAACCGCAACAACGAAGCCTTCATTGACCGGGTTTCCATCGTCAAGGTGCCTTACTGCCTGCGTGTGACCGAAGAAGTGAAGATTTACGAAAAACTGTTGATCAACAGTTCCCTGTCACAAGCACCTTGTGCGCCGGATACGCTCAAGATGCTGGCGCAATTCAGCATATTGTCACGTCTGAAGGAACCGGAAAATTCCAGCCTGTTTTCCAAGATGCGTATTTACGACGGTGAAAACCTCAAGGACATCGACCCCAAGGCTAAGACTATCCAGGAATATCAGGATGCGGCTGGTGTGGATGAGGGCATGAGTGGGCTTTCCACCCGCTTCGCTTTCAAGATTTTGTCCAAGGTGTTCAACTACGATGCCACCGAAGTAGCGGCTGACCCTGTGCACCTGATGTATGTGTTGGAACGCCAGATCGAGAAAGAGCAATTCCAGGCAGAAATCCAGGCACGTTACATCCGTTTCATCAAGGAGTATCTAGCACCGCGCTATGTCGACTTCATTGGCAAGGAAATCCAGACCGCTTACCTTGAATCCTATTCCGAATACGGTCAGAACCTGTTCGACCGTTACGTGACTTATGCCGACTTCTGGATTCAGGATCAGGAATTCCGTGATCCTGAAACCGGCGAATTTCTTGACCGTGCAGCACTCAATGCCGATCTGGAAAAAATCGAGAAACCGGCAGGTATCAGTAATCCAAAAGATTTCCGTAATGAAATCGTCAACTTTGTGCTGCGGGCGCGTGCCAACAACAATGGGCGCAACCCGGCCTGGACTAGCTATGAAAAGCTGCGGCGTGTGATCGAGATGAAAATGTTCTCCAGTACGGAAGACTTGCTGCCGGTCATTTCCTACGGTGCCAAATCGTCGGCGGATGAACAGCGCAAGCACGACAATTTCGTCGAGCGCATGATGAAGCGCGGTTACACCGAGAAGCAGGTGCGTCTGTTGGCTGAATGGTATCTGCGGGTGCGCAAGTCGCAGTAAAAGGAGTGCCGTATGGCCTACATCGTCGACCGTCGGCTGAACAGTAAAAACAAGAGTTTGGTGAATCGGGAACGTTTCCTCAAGCGTTACCAGAAGCAGATTCGCCGCGCCGTGTCGGATGCAGTCAGCCGCCGCAACATCACGGACATGGAACAGGGGGAAAGTATCACCATCCCCAAGCGCGACATTTCCGAACCCGTGTTCCGGCACGGGCAGGGTGGCAAGCGTGACATTGTACATCCAGGCAACAAGGAATTCGTGCAAGGCGACCGTATCCAGCGTCCGCCCGGTGGGGGCGGCGGTGGCAGTGGTTCCGGGCAGGCGTCGGCAGATGGCGACGGCATGGATGATTTTGTTTTCCAGATTTCGCAAAAGGAGTTTCTGGAGTACCTGTTTGAAGACTTGGCTTTACCCAACATGGTCAAACGCCAGTTGCTGAGTATGGATTCCTTCGATTATCACCGTGCCGGTGTCAGTGAAGTGGGCAATCCGGCTCAGATCAATATTGTGCGTTCCATGCGCAGTGCCCATGCTCGCCGTATTGCCCTGCGTGGCAAAGATCGCCGCCGTCGCAAAGAAGTGCTGGCAGAATTGGCGGCACTTGCGCAGTGTGACACCTGTGACGAAGTGGAAGAACAGCGTTTGCTGCTGCAAGCCGAGCTGGAACACCTGAATGTACGGGTTCATGCCATTCCCTGGCTGGATGATTTTGACCTCAAGTACAACCTCAAGGTGAAAGTACCCCGCCCATCCCCCAAAGCTGTGATGTTTTGTGTGATGGATGTGTCAGGCTCCATGACGCAAGACATCAAGGATGTTGCCAAGCGTTTCTTTTTCCTGCTGTATCTGTTTCTGAAAAAGAATTACGAGAAGATTGAGGTAGTGTTCATCCGTCACCATACCCAGGCGCAGGAGGTGGATGAGGAAACCTTCTTCTATGCCCGCGAGACTGGCGGTACAGTGGTTTCCAGTGCCCTCAATCTGACAGGTGACATCATCAAGGAACGCTATTCGCCGGATGCGTGGAATATCTACGTGGCGCAGGCATCCGATGGTGACAACTGGCATGAAGACAACCAGCGTTGCCATGATGCCCTGATCAGTAACATCCTGCCATTTGTGCAGTACTACACCTATATCGAAATTGGCGACCGTGACCCGCAGGGCTTGTGGTATTTGTACGAGCATCTGCAACGCGATTTCATGGATCGTTTTGCCATCCAGCGGGTGCGCAACAATGCCGAGATTTATCCGGTATTTCGCGAGTTGTTCAAGAAACATACGGGTGAGGAGATAACATGACGGTCCAAACAGCTAACGGCAAACATTACATTTCGACCAGTTCTGAATGGACATTTGAGACCATCGAAGCCTATACCCGTGAAATTGGGCGTATCGCCAAAGACAAATTCCGGCTGGATACCTATCCCAACCAGATTGAAATCATCCGTTCCGACCAGATGATGGATGCGTATGCAGCCATTGGGATGCCTGTTTTCTACAATCACTGGTCTTACGGCAAGCATTTCGTCAATGTCGAGCAAAACTACAGCCGTGGGCGCATGGGGCTGGCGTATGAAATCGTCATCAATTCCAACCCCTGCATTGCCTATTTGATGGAAGAAAATACCCTGACCATGCAGGCGCTGGTGATTGCACACGCTTGCTACGGGCACAATTCGTTTTTCAAGGGCAACTACCTGTTCCGTACATGGACAGATGCGGAAGCCATCATCGACTACCTGATGTTTGCCAAGAAATACATCACGCAGTGCGAAGAGCGCTACGGAGTCGAACAGGTGGAGCTGTTGCTGGATTCTTGCCATGCCTTGATGAATTACGGGGTTGACCGTTACAAACGGCCTTCACCGATCTCTGCTGCCGAGGAGCAGCAACGCCAGCAAGAGCGCGAACGCTACATCCAGCAGCATCTGAATGATTTGTGGCGGACTCTGCCACACCGTGGGCGTGAACGTGACGAGGAAAAGGCGGTACGCAATTTCCCTGAAGAGCCACAGGAAAACATCCTGTATTTCATCGAAAAAAATTCACCGTCACTGGATACTTGGCAGCGTGAAATTATCCGTATCGTGCGTAAGGTCGCGCAGTATTTTTACCCACAGCGCCAGACCCAGGTGATGAACGAGGGTTGGGCAACCTTCTGGCATTACACTATCCTCAATGAAATGTACGACGAAGGGCTGGTGAATGAAGGTTTCATGATGGAGTTCCTCACTTCCCACACCAATGTGGTGATGCAGCCGGGATTCGACAGCCCCTATTACAATGGCATCAATCCGTATGCGCTAGGTTTTGCCATGATGACTGACATCCGCCGTATTTGTGAAAAGCCGACGGAGGAAGACAAATATTGGTTCCCGGACATTGCCGGTTCAGATTGGGTAACAACTCTGGATCATGTGATGCGCAACTACCGGGATGAAAGTTTCATCCTGCAATTCATGTCGCCGAAAATCATGCGGGATTTCCACTTGTTTGCCCTGGAAGATGATGATCGTAAAAACACCATTGATGTAACGGCCATCCATAACGATGAAGGCTACCGGCGTTTGCGTGAAACCTTGTCACAGCAATACAACCTGAGCCATCAGGAGCCGGACATTCAGGTGGCGCGGGTCAATTTGCGGGGCGACCGTTCCTTGTCCTTGCAGCATGTGTTGACCAACCGGCGTCCCCTGAACAATGATGTGAATGAAATGTTGCGGCATGTCCACCGTTTATGGGGTTACGACGTCCATCTGCATTCCGTGGAAGCCGATGGACGGGTCGTGCGTAGTTATCATCTGGTGGGTGAGATGGTGAATGCCTAAAAACCGAATTTTTTCAGGCCAACATTGACGGTGCGGGTGGGGCAGTTACCCCGGAACATGTCCCATTCCTCGCAACGCTTGCCATCGGACAGTATGCAGTAAGCAACTTCGCCTTGTGCCGTGCGTTCGATCTGCAATTTGCCGTTCTGCTGGATACAGTTCATGGATGCAGGGTTGGCGGCACGTGCTGATGCCGGGTCGGTTGGAATGGATGCAGGCTTTGGTGCTGGTGCAACTGCCGTACATGCAGTCAGGACAAGCGCACATCCGAGCATGGTGATGGTCATTAATGGTTTCATGTGATTAATCCCCCAGTTCAAAAGAGCAGCTTATTCTACTGCAAGACAATGTGTATTTCCTGCTTGAAAATAGCACGGCTCATAAGCCGTGACCGCTTGAATATAAATTGTTTTTAATAACTAATTCTTCGACTTTCACTAAAATATATGCATAATGGACAGCCGCAGGGTATTTGTCATGAATGTGTGTAGTGGTGTTATCAATGGATGAAATACATGTTTCTATTGATTCGACCGTAGAGAATCGAGTCGTAGCTGGTCAATATGTGCTGGAATCACTGATTGCCGAGACAGCGCTGGCAACATTTTTCCGTGCACGGGATCGGATGACACTGGAAGTTGATGGTACAGAAAGCCGGGTGATCCTTGCTGCGGTAGTGCCTACCTTGGTTGCTTATCTTGGTTTTGAGAACACCTTGCAACGGGTGCTGGAAGAGTTTGATAAACCGACGTCACCGTTGAGTGTTGCAGGTGCTTATCAGGATGCAGATACCTGCTGGCTCATTTATAACGAAAGTGCCGGTCACACCATTTCTGAAATCATTCGGCAACACGAACACGATGGCAAGACTTTCTCTACCACAGAAGCGCAAGCCATCCTGTTCAATATTTTCCGTGCAGCCAAGCATTTTATTTCACGTGATGGTTACGGGTTTCTGGAGCCAGGGGCGATTTTGTGTACAGGTAATGCTTGCAAGCTGCTGAATGCCCCGCTGGCTGTCGTTTTGCGCGTCCTGACTGGTGTGTCGACACAACAACGAGTATCCCTACAGCTTGAGTCTGCTTATATTAGTCCTGAAGTGGCGAACGGCTTGTTGCCTGTTGTCCCGGATGACACTTTTTCCCTGGCTGCTATTGCTTACCATTTATTGGGAGGGCGCAGACCATTTGCGGATGCCAGTAGCCTTCAGGCAGAAGTTCAACGGTTAGCTCCTGTTCCTTTGGCGGTACTTGGAGGGGCTGGCTGGAAGGTTGTTCAGCAAAGTCTGGCATTCCAGCGGGTCAAGCGGCAAATGCTGCCTTACGACTTGTTGCAGGGCATTGCTGGCGGTGTGTTTGATGAGGATGAGTCACCTGTTGAGCAGTTACCCAAAAAAGCAGGAAAAAGTGGCGTTTTGCCCCGAGCCATGGTCATGACTGGTGTTGGTTTGCTGTTAAGCTATGGTTTTTACCATGTTTATCAGGAGACAAATATTGAGACAGTAGCACGGATAGAGACCCAGCAAGAGGTGTCAATCGTTGAAAAGCCGGTGGGTGTGGCGGCATTGACGCTGCCTGTGATGCCGAAGGAAGCCAGTGGGCAGGCTGTCAGCAATGTGGGTGCTGAGAAATCCTTGACAGTTTCTGTCCAGCAAGCAGCAGATACACCAGCAGATCAACCTCGACCAATGGATAACGGGGAAGCCGTAGAGCGTGCTTTGTTAAGTAGCACGGATTCCAGCAAAAAGAACGAAGAGAATACGGCGAGCGAACCCAGTAACCAGCCAACAAGAATTGTTCAGAGTCGGTCAGAGCCAGCGGACAAAAAAGAACAAAAACGCGAAGTGGCAGCTCGACAACCACCCCAGCCGCTACCATCGCCTGTTACTTGGCAGCCAGTTCAGCCAACTCCAGTAGTCGCGTATCAGCCACCCGTTCCACCAGCAGCAAATGTAGTTGCACAAACACAAGTGCCTGCGGCTGTTACCTATGTTTCCACCCGTAAAGTCGTTCCCGTAAATCCGACTACCTTTGTTGTCGTAGGGGGAGTCGCCGAGAAGACGCCAAGCCCGCGAAAGGTTGCCCAAGTCGGGGCAAACACTTTCGTTGTCACGGTTGACTGATGCTCGCCAAGCCTATTTGGCGCAGCGAATACAGAAGGTTGCGTAAGGCAGGGCATTCAGCCGTTCCGGGCTGATTTCTTCGCCGCAATTGGTGCAAGCACCATAGTCACCGGCTTCAATACGCTTGAGGGCAGAGCGTACCTGTTGCAGTTCTATACGAGTTTCTTCCTGAAGGTTGCGCAGTACGTCCTCGTTTTCACGTTCTGTTACCTGTTCGGCTGAATCAGCGCTATGTTCGCTGGTCAGGTCGCGGGTAATACCCGCCAAACGGGAAATCAGAGTTTTCTCCAGTTCCATCAGGTAGTTGTGCTTTTCTTCATGCATTACACTGTTCTCATTGCGGTAGATCAAGTGTTGATAATAGCGCATTGCTTATTATCCGCCATGACGAAAGGCAAGAATGGATGGTCTATGCTGACTGAACCCGTTATCATAAGCGGGTTCAATCTGACGAAATCCCTGATTCTGCGAGGAGCAGGTCAGGGATTCTCGTTCAGTCCCGGCGCGACAGATAGAGTACCATGCCCAGTTGATTATCCACGGCATTTTTCAGGAATGCCTGCAAGGAACTGAATCGCTCCAGGCAAGTTGCCAGCGCGTTTTCATTGTCCCATATTTGTGGGTATATATCGAAATCCAGCATTTTGCTGGCATCAAAACTGGTGGTCAGATCTCGCCGGGTTTTGCGCAAGACAGACCGGGCAATGCCTTCAACCTCTTTGGCTGTAAAGACTCTGGCGGGACCATAGCCTACATCCACATCACCGACGAATTCTCCTCCATCAATCAGGAAGGCATCTGGCAAGCTGCCGCACCATACTTCCTGACACATCAAATAATGGAGACCATGCCAGTATTCACCCAGACTTTCTTTGAAAGTTACTGGTTCGGGTTCAAAACTGTTGCGATGAAGCAAGCCTGAACCCATATTTTCTTCTGGCGAATATTCGTTTCGTGTTGTTAACAGATTGGAATATTGAGGAAAAACAATATCCCAAACCAGTCTGGGATATTGCAGTAAAATACCCGTATTGGCATCGCCAATAGTAGAAATGTCCAAACACACGCCCATGTGAAGACCTTTTCAAAAAACCAAGTTGACAGAGACTACTCATCGAAACGTGTAGATTAAAAACACGCCTGACGACATTATCTCATGAGATTAAAAAAAAACCATAATTAATATAATTAAATTTTTTTATATTATGTCTTTGTTTAATTATTTCTTAGCGCTATCCGGCGACTAAGCTCATTGGTGAATTGCCAAAAATCCTTTTCATTAGGATTTTCTTTCCATAGATAAATAAAATTTTCATTGCTCTGCAAGTGCCTGTAGATGACCAGATTAGCCGTATACATCGTGAAGCGATACAAAAGCACCAAGGTTGTGCCAGCAAAAATGGCTGACAAACCATACAGGGGAACAGAGGCATATTGTATCGCCCAAGTCAGCAGCAAAGCGGTGATGCTGCCAATGAACAAACTGTTTAGCAACCACTTCATGGAAAAGGTAGAGGCGTGAGTCGGGTTTGGCTGGATAACATCCAGCGGTATAGTGGTTTCATCTCGGCGGAACAGCGATTGTTCACGGATGGTAAGCGTGTCATTGTCACGCAGCACCAGCTCGCGTTTGCCGAACAGCCAATGCTTTTGGCGCAGACGGATGTCATAAATTTCATTCATGGGCAAAGTTTCTGGGATGTTTGGATGGGGCAGTCTCTACATAAAAGTATGCTAATTGCCGGAAGCCCCCGCCAGCCTGTGCCGACGATCCGTCCATTTTTGCGGACTGGATGATTTGCCCTGTTTGATGGCTTTGTTATCATGCGCTCCATTCATCACAACAATGAGTTTTGTATGCAAAGTATCCTTTCCCGCATCGCTACCGAATTGGCAGTCAGGGAGACCCAGGTCGTTGCTGCCGTTGAGCTGCTTGACGAAGGTTCCACTGTCCCGTTTATTGCTCGCTACCGCAAGGAAAAAACCGGGGGGCTGGATGATACCCAGCTACGTTATTTGGAAACCCGCCTTGGCAGCCTGCGTGAACTGGAAAAACGGCGTGAAACCGTCCTCAATTCCATCCGCGAGCAGGGAAAACTGACCGCTGAACTGGAACAGCAGGTCTTGCAGGCATCGACCCGTACCGAACTCGAAGACATTTACCTGCCTTACAAGCCCAAGCGCCGTACCAAAGCGATGATTGCCCGCGAAGCTGGAATTCAGCCGCTGGCTGAGGCACTGCTTGCCAACCCTGGTCTTGATCCTGAAAGCGAAGCAGTCAAATACCTAAACTCGTCGATGGAATTTGCTGATACCAAGGCAGTACTGGATGGTGCTCGCCAGATCCTGATGGAAGATTTTGCTGAAAATGCCGAACTCAGCGGGCAATTGCGCGAATACCTGTGGGAACAGGGCAGTTTTGAAGCCAGCGTCATCTCAGGTAAAGAACAGGAAGGGCAGAAATTCTCCGACTATTTTGCCTATGCGGAAGCTATCGGCAAAATCCCGTCCCATCGTGCGCTGGCGTTGTTCCGGGGGCGCAATGAAGGCATTCTTGATCTCAAGCTGGATGTACCTGTCGCTGAGAGTTCAAGCCACCCTTGCGAAGTCAGGATTGCAGCGGCTTTCAATATCCGTGATCAGGGTCGGGCAGCAGACCGCTGGCTGCTGGATACGGTACGTTGGGCGTGGAAGGTCAAGCTGCATAGCCGTTTGAGTGTTGACCTGAACCTGCGTTTGCGTGAACAGGCTGAAGCGGAGGCCATCCGTGTGTTTGCCGCCAACCTCAAGGATTTGCTACTGGCAGCTCCGGCGGGTTCCCGGGCAACGTTAGGGCTGGATCCCGGTTTGCGTACCGGCGTGAAGGTTGCCGTGGTCGATGCTACCGGCAAGTTGCTGGATACGGCCACTATTTACCCGCATGTTCCCAAGAAACAATGGGATCAATCCCTCGCTGTGCTGGCTGAATTGTGTGCTAAACATGATGTGGAACTGGTCAGTATTGGCAATGGTACGGCCTCCCGTGAAACCGACCAGTTGGCAGCAGACCTGATCAAACGTCACCCGGAACTGAAACTGTCGAAAATCGTGGTATCCGAAGCCGGTGCATCGGTGTATTCGGCTTCCGAGCTGGCAGCCAAAGAATTCCCGTTACTGGATGTATCCCTGCGCGGGGCTGTCTCCATCGCCCGCCGCTTGCAAGACCCCTTGGCAGAACTGGTCAAGATTGAGCCTAAATCCATCGGGGTAGGCCAATACCAGCACGATGTAAACCAGCCGGAATTGGCGCGTTCCCTCGATGCGGTGGTGGAAGACTGCGTAAATGCCGTGGGTGTGGATGTGAATATTGCTTCTGCGGCCTTGCTGGCACGGGTTGCAGGTCTGAATCAGGGCATTGCCGAAAACATTGTGGCCTTCCGCAATGACAACGGTGCATTCCGTAACCGTAACCAGTTGAAAAAAGTATCGCGCCTTGGGGCAAAAACCTTTGAACAGGCGGCGGGCTTCCTGCGGATTCGAGACGGTGAACACCCGCTGGATGCTTCAGCAGTTCACCCGGAAACCTATACTCTGGTGGAACAGATTGCAGCGGTTAACCGTAAACCGTTGGCTGAGATGGTAGGTAATGGTGAGTTTGTCAGGCAGTTGAAGCCGACGGATTATGTTACCGAACAGTTTGGTTTACCGACCATCCGCGACATCCTTGCTGAACTGGAAAAGCCGGGGCGTGATCCGCGCCCTGAATTTGTCACGGCAATTTTCCGTGAAGGTGTAAACGAACTTGCTGACCTGCAACCGGGCATGATCCTCGAAGGTGTTGTCACCAATGTGGCGAACTTTGGTGCTTTCGTCGACATCGGTGTGCATCAGGATGGCTTGGTGCATATCTCGCAACTGACCAGCAAGTTCATCAAGGATCCACGCGAAGTGGTACGTACCGGCGATGTGGTCAAGGTACGGGTGGAAGAGGTGGATGTGCAACGCAAACGTATTTCCCTGACCATGCGCCTGGATAATCCGGCTGAGCAAAAGGCGTCACCAAAGCCGGTAGCCCGTGAGCGTGATGAACGCAAACAGGCCGGTCATGCCGGGCAGCAGCAAGCAGGCCGGGTGCAGGGCAACAAAAAACCGGCCAGGGAAGTAGCGGCGGCTGCCAACTCAGCCATGGGTGATGCCTTGGCGGCAGCTTTTGCCAGATCACGCAAATAATGTTTTGGGCAGAATTGCCCAAAATAGTCAGCTATAATCCGCCATTTGCAAGCAAAGCTACTGGCTAATTGCCGGTAAGCTTTGTATGCTTCGCGCATTTTCAACACAGCCTTTTTTCAATGCCCCTTGTCCACGAGTAGTGCCATGCAGGAACAGTACAATCACAAAACACTGGAACCGGAAGTCCAACAATTCTGGGAGGCTAGCCGTACTTTTGAAGTGACGGAAGACCCTGACAAGGAAAAGTATTACTGCCTTTCGATGTTTCCTTATCCCAGTGGTGTTCTGCATATGGGGCACGTCCGCAACTACACCATCGGTGACGTGATTGCGCGTTTTCAGCGGATGAAAGGCAAGAACGTGCTGCAACCGATGGGTTGGGATGCTTTTGGTTTGCCAGCAGAAAATGCCGCCATCAAAAACAACACCGCTCCAGCAGCCTGGACATACAAGAATATTGACTACATGCGTGGGCAACTCAAGTCGATGGGGCTGGGGATCGACTGGGCGCGTGAAATTGCGACCTGCAAACCTGAGTATTACCGCTGGGAACAGTGGTTCTTTACCCAGCTTTATGAAAAAGGGCTGGTATACCGTAAAAAATCCACCGTCAACTGGGATCCGGTTGACCAGACGGTGCTTGCCAATGAACAGGTGATTGACGGGCGAGGCTGGCGTTCTGGTGCGCTGATTGAACAGCGTGAAATTGACCAGTGGTTTCTGAAGATTACGGCCTATGCCGATGAATTGCTCGATGAAATCAGCCAGATGCCGGGTTGGCCGCAGCAAGTCCGTACCATGCAGGAAAACTGGATCGGGCGCTCTGAAGGGGTGGAATTGGAATTTGGCCTGTTGGCTAGCCCACTCAGCGACCAAAATAAGCTGACTGTATTTACCACCCGCCCGGATACCCTGATGGGTGTTACCTATGTGGCGGTAGCTGCCCAGCACCCACTTGCCCTGAAAATGGCAGAAACCAACGCCGAGTTGGCAGCTTTCATTGAAGAATGCAAACAGGTCAAGGTTGCCGAAGCCGACATGGCAACCATGGAAAAGAAAGGGATGGCAACCGGTTTGCAAGCAGTGCATCCGGTTACAGGTGCGACCGTGCCTGTCATGGTCGCCAATTTTGTGCTGATGTCGTATGGTTCTGGGGCAGTAATGGCGGTTCCGGCACATGACCAGCGCGACTGGGAGTTTGCGCAGGTTTACGGTCTGCCTGTAAAACAGGTGATTGCGCCGGTTGATGGGCGTGAAACTGATCTGGGTGCGGCAGCCTTTACTGACAAGGGCGTGCTGGTGGCATCCGGTGAATTTACCGGTTTAAGCTCACAAGCAGCGTTTGATGCCATTGCTAACTGGTTGTCAGAGCGTGGCAAAGGCCGTCGTCGGGTCAATTTCCGTTTGCGTGATTGGGGTGTTTCCCGTCAGCGTTATTGGGGTTGCCCGATTCCCATTATCTATTGTGATGATTGTGGCGCAGTACCTGTGCCGGAACAGGATTTGCCTGTAGTCCTGCCGGAGGATGTCACGTTTGACGAAACGGGTGGTTCACCGATCAAGCGGATGCCGGAGTTTTACCAGACAACCTGCCCATGCTGCGGCAAACCGGCTACCCGTGAAACTGATACCTTTGATACGTTCTTTGAATCATCCTGGTATTACGCCCGTTATGCCTGCCCGACTTATGCGGACGGGATGCTTGATCCTCAGGCTGCCAATTACTGGCTGCCGGTAGACCAGTATATCGGTGGTATTGAACATGCCATTTTGCATTTGCTGTACTCACGCTTTTTCCACAAGCTGATGCGTGACAGTGGTCTGGTAGAATCGGATGAACCGTTCACCAACCTGTTGACCCAGGGTATGGTGCTAGCTGATACCTTCTACCGTGAAAAGGCCGGTGGTGGTCAGGAATGGTTTCCACCCAGTGCGGTCAGTGTGGAACGTGACGACCGGGGGCGTGCAGTAGGTGCTACCTTGCTGGCTGATGGACAAGCGGTGATTCCGGGTGGTGTCACCAAAATGTCCAAATCCAAAAACAACGGGGTTGATCCTCAGGAAATGATTGAGCGTTATGGCGCTGATACCTTGCGCCTGTTCTCGATGTTTGCGGCACCTCCTGACCAGAGTATGGAGTGGTCAGATTCCGGGGTGGAAGGCGCACAGCGTTTCCTGCGCCGTTTGTGGAAACAGGTATTTGACCACGTATCTGCTAGCAATGCAGCCAGTGGTGAAGAAGGTTCTACCGACGCCCGTCAGGCATTACGCCGCAAGGTTCATCAGACGCTGCAAAAAGTAGGGGATGACATGGCTCGTCGCCACACTTTCAATACCGCAGTGGCTGCCAACATGGAACTGCTGAACGATATTGCACGTTTCACTGACACCAGCCCTGCCGGGCGTACTGTGCAGCAGGAAGCGCTGGAAATGGTGGTACTGATGCTTGCACCCATTACACCTCATATCTGCCATGCCTTGTGGCAAGCATTGGGGCATACGGATGCTGTGGTTGATGCTGTCTGGCCTGAGGTAGACGAGGCAGCTCTGGTTCAAAGTACCTTGGAGCTGATTGTGCAAGTCAATGGCAAAGTACGCGGCAAGGTACAAGTCAGTGCCAGTGCCAGCGAAGACGAGATCAAGGCTACTGCCTTGGTCAATGACAACGTACAGAAGTTTCTTGAGGGCGTAACTGTACAAAAGGTTATTGTTGTCAAAGGGCGTCTGGTTAATATCGTGGCAAACTGATGAAACAACTGTTTATTGTTATTGCTTGGTTGTTTGCCCTTGCCGGGTGCAGTGGTGAGCCGTTCCATTTGCGTGGCAAGGCAGCGCTGCCTGATGCTGTTCAGCAAGGTATTTACCTGCAAGGGGTCGATATTTACAGTGGTTTCGGTCTGGCGTTGCGTGACGTGCTGGAAGATGCCGGAGCCAAAGTCACCCAGCAACCCCAGTTTGCCGCGACTGTCCTGACGGTTACACGTCTGGATGAAAAACGTACTGTTTCTGGTTATTCCTCTACTCGTCAGGTGCGGGAGTTTATCCATACGGTAGAGGTCGGTTTTCGGGTCAAAACCCCTGCTTTGCCAGAAGCGGTAGAACATGGCGTGCGGGCTGAGCGCTCGCAGGTTTATGACGGCGAGTACGTGCTGGGTACAGCGGACGAGGAAGTTGCCATCCGGGAAGAACTGCGTCAGGAAGCGGCGCGGTTGATCCTGTTACGCCTGCAAGCAGTCAAATAATCGCCGGTTAATCGCCTAGTAAATCCTTGAGGTTGGCGATGTAAGCCTGTGCAGTCGCTTGCCGTTCCTCATCTGATACCACTTTCTTGTTTTCCCATTCCAGATGTTCCGGCGGTAGTTCATCAAGGAAACGGCTGGGTTCAACCGTGGATGACTCCCCGTAGCGTGAACGTACCTTGGCGTAGCTGATGGTGAGATGTTTCTGCGCACGAGTAATGCCGACGTAAGCTAGCCGCCGTTCTTCTTGGATGCCGTGATCATCGAGGCTGTTGGCGTGGGGTAGCAGCTCCTCTTCCATGCCGACCAAAAACACGTTGGGGAATTCCAGCCCTTTGGCGGCGTGCAGGGTCATCAGGGTGACGGCATCCTGTTCCTGCTCTTCGCTGTTGCGCTCCAGCATGTCAACCAGGCTCATGTGGGCGATAATGTCGCTCAGGGTTTCCTTGCCAGCGCCGTCGTCGTGCAGTTTGCGTACCCATTCGACGATTTCCCACACATTCTTCATCCGCGCTTCGGCCTGTTTGGGGGTATTGCAGGTATTTTTCAGCCAGTCTTCGTAAGCAATGTCGGTGATGACCTGGCGGACGATTTTGGTCGGGTCAGCGCCTTCGGTAGAACGCACCATTTCATGCAGCCAGAAGCTGAAGGTTTCTACCCGCTGCTGGGCTTTGGCGGAAACACGCTGGGCGAAACCGAGTTCCTGCGCAGCGGCGAACAGGCTGCTGTGGCGCTCAAAGGCGTATTCGCCGAGCTTTTCCAGCGTGGAGGTGCCAATTTCGCGTTTGGGGGTGTTGATGATGCGCAGGAAGGCGGCGTCATCGTCAGGATTGGCGATCAGGCGCAGGTAGGCGAGGATGTCCTTGACTTCAGAGCGCTCGAAAAACGAGGTTCCGCCGGTCAGTTTGTAGGGGATGTTGTTTTCGCGCAGGGCTTTTTCAAACAAGCGGCTCTGGTGATTGCTGCGGTAGAGGATGGCGAAATCCTTGCAGGCGGCGCGGTCGCGGAAACGTTTTTTGAGGATTTCACCGACGACTTTCTCGGCTTCATTGTCCGGGGTGCGGCAAGGCATGACGCGGATCGGGTCGCCTTCGCCGAGCGTGCTCCACAGGTTCTTGCTGAACAGGTGTGGGTTGTTGCCAATCAGCTTGTTGGCACTGTTGAGGATGCGGCTGGTGGAACGGTAGTTCTGTTCCAGCATCACCACCTTGAGCATCGGATAATCACGCTGGAGCTGGATGATGTTTTCCGGGCGTGCACCGCGCCAGGCGTAGATCGACTGGTCGTCGTCGCCTACTGCGGTGAGTGCGCCGCGCATTCCTGACAACAGGCGGATCAGTTTGTACTGGCAGGCGTTGGTATCCTGATATTCGTCCACCAGCAGGTAGCGCAGCTTGTTTTGCCAGTGTTGCAGGGCGTCGGGGTGTTGCTCGAACAATTGTACCGGCAGCACGATCAGGTCGTCGAAATCGACCGCATTATAGGCTTTGATCTGCCGTTGATATTTTTCGTACAAAATGGCGGCGAGTTTTTCGTCCGGCGTATTGGCTTGCAGGGCGGCTTGCTCGACGGAAATGAAGTCGTTTTTCCAGCGCGAAATGATCCAGCGCAGGTTGTCAGCTTCCTCCACGTCCTCCTTGTGTGCCAACTCTTTCAGGATTGCGCCGCTGTCTTGCGCGTCGAGGATGCTGAAATTGCTCTTGTAGCCCAGCCGTTTGGCTTCGCGCTTGATGATGTTCAAGCCTAGCGTGTGGAAGGTGGAAACTGTCAGACCTTTGGCCTCTTCCTTGCTCAACAGTTTGCTGGCACGTTCACGCATTTCGCGGGCGGCCTTGTTGGTGAAGGTGATCGCAGCAATCTGGTCAGCGGAATGCACGCCCTTGCGGATCATCCAGGCAATTTTCTGGGTGATAACGCGGGTTTTGCCGCTGCCAGCGCCTGCTAGTACCAATAGGGGCGTGCCGAGGTGGGTGACCGCCTCTTGTTGTTGGGGGTTGAGTCCTTGCATGTTATTGGAAGACTTGTTGGAGCCAGTGGGTGAAGGCGGAAAGTGCAGCAGATTCATTGGCGAAAACACCGGCTTGGTAGGCTTTGCCTGCGGATGTACCGGGTTTCTTTTGCCATGCCAGCAGGGTGGAAAGGCGGGCTTTGGAAAGGTGTGTGTCTTTGAAGGTACGCAGTTCGCCTAATCCACTAATGGCTTCGTCGGCTTTAGCCAGTAGTGATTGTTGCGTGGTATTGTTTAAATTGCCGAGCAATAAATCTTCCAGCATTCCATCATCACGGTGGGTTGGCATTATCCATAAGCCGACAGGCGTATATTCATCTGGGTGAGTGAAAATCTCCCCCTTTACTATCTTCTCTGGAAGTTGAGGGATGTCATAGCCATAGTCACGTAACACGCTAGTGATCTGCTCCCTGCGTTTGGCAAAACCATAACCTTGTTCTTGAGCGTCTGCATCAGCTATTACCGCAATCCGGGTGATTCTTCCTTCTTCTTGTATACGTTTTAGGGCAATAGGTAATGCACGTGTTCTGAGTACATCAATGCCGTCACTTTCTGTTTGACAGAAATCTTTTGGTGTTTCTGGTTCAATATTGACAGATAGTTTAAGTTGGCAAATGACTTTCTGGAAAAAATCCCGGTCATCTTGGCCCTCAACCAACAAAATTCGTTGTTCAGCCGACATTAGCGAATCTCCGTCCGCGTGTTGACGATCCACTCCAGTTCTTCTTCGTTATATACATGTGAAATGATTCTTCCCCGATTTGTTTTTCCGGCATTTTTGCCTAATGTGATGAGCTTGCCTTCTACCTCTTTGTTTGCAACAGCAACTTTAGCAAATGCTTCTAATGTATCTCGGCTATGTGTTGTTGCAAATATCTGAATATCAAGCTCTTTTGCTAGCTTGAAAAGCTTTTCCCATACTTCTTCCTGAATCGAGTAGTGTAAGCCATTCTCGAATTCGTCGATCATCAAGTAGCCGCCACGGGCTTGAAAGGCATGAAGAAAAAGTTGTAGCAAGCGGCTCATACCTTCCCCCATGCTTTTTATAGGGCGTGCTTTACGTTCTTTTGCAAGAGAAACCATTGTAATTCGGTTTGTTGTGTAGAAAACATTCTCAACTTTGGAGTCAACTAATTGTAATGCTTCAGATGCAAGATTGTCTTGTTTGTGAATTCTAATATCATCCCATATCTCTGCCATATCTTTGTCTGGTTTTATGCATGTGTCGATGCTAGAGAAAGGGTAATTGTGGCTATTAATTCTGTTCTGAAACGCTTGCGGGAAGTTATCGGGAAGTTGCAATGAGTCATCAAAAACATGATGCCGTTTCTCACTGAAATGGAATCCTAATGTTTGTGTTTTGTTTCCTACGAAAATTCCTTCAGGTGATATGGAACCATTAAAATAAATGCTTTCTAATTTTAGTTGGTTACTGTAAGACTCATTCCGTTTGTTTAGAATATCCAGTAAAGCAGCTTCTCTGCCATGTTGGGCAAATGCTATTACAGCTTCCAGCAACGTGCTCTTCCCACTATTATTCTTCCCTACAATCAGATTCACCCTTCCCAGCGAGGGGATAGTTAAATCTTCAAAGCAGCGGAAATTCTTGATGTGCAGGCTGTCGAGCATGTTTCTTGTCCTTCGTCCATAAGTCCCCAAACTATAGCAGTTTCGTGCAAGGGCGGTAACGGGTGCGTGTATAATGCCCACCATGACAGAAATCGCAAGACTTGACGACCTCAATTTCCATCATGTGCTGGCGGAAACGCTTGGCGCAACACTGGTGTTTTTCACCGCACCCAACTGCGGCGCGTGCCGCAACCTCAAGCGGGCATTGGAGCGTTTTCTTCAGGAATATCCCCCATTGCCGGTATTTGAAGTTGATGCAGTCCATAACGGTGGTATGGTCAACGCACTGGAGATTTTTCACTTGCCAGCCCTGTTTCTGTATGTGGATGGGCATTACCACCGCGAATTGAAATGTGAGCCGTTACCTGCTCGCATCCACAGTACCATCCAGTCTGCGCTGCTTCTGCCAGCCGAAGAGGAACCATGAAAATTGATGTTGCCACCGGTCTGCTGGATGTTGCCCGCCAGTGCCCATCACCCAACCATGATGAGCGCCCAGAGGGCTGTATGCCTGACTTGATTGTGCTGCACAACATCAGTTTGCCACCTTACGAATTTGGTGGGGAGTGGATAGATCGCCTCTTTACCAATCAGCTTGATCCTACCGTTCATCCGTTTTTTGCCGAAATCTGCCACCTGCGGGTTGCTAGTCATTTGCTTATTCGTCGTGATGGGGAAATTGTCCAGTATGTGCCATTTCATCGGCGTGCCTTTCATGCTGGCGTTTCAACTTATCGGGGCAGGGAACGTTGCAATGACTTTTCCATCGGTATCGAGATCGAGGGAACGGATTTTGAAGTATTTACAGAAGAGCAATATTTTCAAATGGATAAGTTGATTTTGGCATTGGTCAGAGCTTATCCGGCTCTGAGCCTTGAACACATCACTGGGCATGAGCATATTGCACCGGGGCGTAAAACGGATCCAGGGCCATTCTTTGACTGGGAGCGTTTGGGTGCGGCCTTGGGTGTATGTCTGCCCGCCAATGCTTGCTCTCCAGAATAATTGTTGTATAGAAACCACAAATATCAGAGTAAAGATTCTCTCCTGCAAACTTTTTATCCTGTCCTATACTTTACGGTGTTGCTAAAAAAAGACAGTTGTCTGGGGAAGGGTGTCACCCAAATCAGCCTGTCAAGCGTTCAAAGCTATGTCGCACGGTGAACAAAGACGAGGGAATGTTTCTATGAACAAACGCGATCCACACTCCAGATCATTCATGCAAACCCGCCGGAGTTTGCTGCTACTCCCGCTGGCCTTCGTGGCAACACGCTTGGCTGCTGAAAGTTCGGTCACTACTGCTTCCACACCTGTTTTGCCGCCTGGAGCCTGCCCCCTGAACAGTGGTGGCCCTTCCTTGCTGGGAACTCGCTGGCGTTTGGCAAGCGTTTATGGCAATCAGGTTCCTCCAGAGCTGGAAATTACCATGGAGGTAGGGGAAGACTCCCTGAAAGGTTTTGCCGGTTGTAACCAGTACACGGCCAATTTCAAGCGGGTAGGGCATACCGGTTTTAAAATGGTCAAAATTGACAAGGGACGGGAAGGATGCCCGATCATTTCTACCGGGGAAGGGATGCCGACCATCAATGTTGGTGATTGGGAAGGCAGCTACCTGCGCACGCTGGGGCGGGCAGGCAGTGTTCAGCAAGAAGGCCCGATCCTGCAATTTTACAACCTGAGTGGTGAAAAATCGGTAATCTTTGCCAAGAAATACGGCGATGCTGGTATCAGCGATAGTGGTTCAGGCAGTGCAGTTCCTGCTGCGGACAAACCAGAAGCTGGTGTCGTTGCAGCGCCTGCGGCGGTGGAGGGAGATTCCGGCTCTTTGCTCGGTACGCTGAGCAAGTTTCTTTCTGGCAAAGAATAGCGGTGCAGCACCATAGGTTGGGCCAAAAAAGGGTGCTATAATGCAACGCTTTTTTAGTTTCCAACGTGCAGGAGAAAAGCGGCATGTTTTCCAGCCAGATGAAAATCGCAGGGTATGATGATGAGCTGTGGGGCGCAATCCAGTCCGAAGTGCGCCGTCAGGAAGAGCATATTGAACTGATTGCCTCCGAAAACTACGCCAGCCCGCGCGTGATGGAAGCACAAGGTTCAGTGCTGACCAACAAGTATGCGGAAGGCTACCCTGCCAAGCGTTACTACGGTGGCTGCGAATACGTCGACAAGGCTGAGCAGCTTGCCATTGACCGTGTAAAACAACTGTTTGGTGCGGATTATGCCAATGTGCAACCGCATTCCGGTTCCCAAGCGAACGCAGCTGTATACATGGCGCTGCTGAATCCGGGCGATACCGTACTGGGTATGAGTCTGGCACATGGCGGTCATTTGACCCACGGTGCGAAAGTCAATTTCTCCGGCAAGATTTACAATGCGGTGCAATACGGCATTACAGATGATGGCTACATCGACTACGCTGAAGTTGAGCGTCTGGCGGTTGAACACCAGCCGAAAATGATTGTTGCCGGTTTCTCTGCCTATTCCCGTGTGATTGATTGGAACAAGTTCCGTGAAATTGCCGACAAGGTAGGGGCATACCTGATGGTTGATATGGCACACGTAGCCGGTCTGGTTGCCGCTGGTGTCTACCCAAGCCCGGTACAGATTGCTGATGTGACCACTTCCACTACCCACAAAACCCTGCGCGGCCCGCGTGGTGGCATCATCCTCGCCAAGTCCAACCCGGATCTGGAAAAGAAATTCAACTCGCTGGTATTCCCCGGTATCCAGGGCGGCCCGCTAATGCATGTGATTGCAGCCAAGGCAGTGGCTTTCAAGGAAGCGTTGGAACCTGAATTCAAGGCTTACCAGCAACAGGTTGCCAACAATGCCAAGGTGATGGCAGAAACCCTGATTGCCCGTGGCTATAAGATTGTTTCGGGCGGAACCGACAACCACCTGATGCTGGTTGACCTGATTGCCAAAGGCATTACAGGCAAAGCAGCGGATGCAGCCTTGGGTGCTGCCAATATCACTGTCAACAAGAACTCTGTACCGAATGACCCGCAATCACCGTTTGTGACCAGCGGTATCCGCGTGGGTACGCCAGCCATTACCACCCGTGGATTCAAGGAAGCAGAGTGTGCGCAACTGGCCAACTGGATGGCGGATGTGCTGGACAATATCGAAGATGCTTCTACTATCGAGCGCGTCAAGGGGCAGGTTCTAGACATTTGTGCACGCTTCCCGGTATATGCTAGTACGTCGTTTGGCGACCACCCGGCCTAAGCGATGCGATGCCCTTTTTGCGGAGCAGATGACACGCGGGTAGTCGATTCCCGTCTGGCTAATGACGGTGATCAAGTGCGCCGTCGTCGGCGTTGCGTGGCTTGTGATGAACGTTTCACCACTTACGAAGTGGCAGAATTGACTATGCCGCGCGTCATCAAGTCTAACGATGCGCGTGAGCCGTTCAACGACGACAAGTTGCGGGGCGGTATCATGCGTGCGCTGGAAAAACGCCCGGTGACGATTGAAGAAATCGAAGCCGCGCTTAGCCATATCCGCAAAAAAATCCTTATCAGCGGTGAACGTGAAGTGCCTTCGTCCATGATTGGTGAACTGGTCATGGACGAGTTGCGTGGGCTGGATGAAGTTGCCTACGTGCGTTTTGCTTCAGTCTATCGCCGCTTCGATGATATTGACGAATTCCGCAACATGATTGAGCGGCTGGAAAGTGATCCATCCCCAGAGCAAAGAAGCCGCCAGATTGATTTACTGCCGCGTCGCTCTCCCAAAGCATGAGCTTTTCTGCTGACGACCACCGTTTCATGGCACGAGCGCTGCAACTGGCGCGGTTTGGCTTGTATACCACCCACCCCAATCCCCGTGTTGGCTGCGTGATTGTGCGTGACGGGCAGATTGTCGGTGAAGGCTGGCATAAACGGGCAGGAGAGCCACACGCCGAAATCCATGCACTGCGTATGGCGGTTGAAGCGGCACGTGGAGCGGATGTGTATGTCACTTTGGAACCCTGCTCCCATTTCGGGCGGACACCTCCCTGTGCCAATGCACTGATGCAAGCAGGTGTAGGGCGTGTTGTCGCCGCGATGGTTGATCCCAATCCGCTGGTTGCTGGCAATGGGCTACGCTTACTGGAGCAGGCTGGCATCGCTACCGCTTCCGGCTTGCTGGAAAGTGAAGCCCGCGCCCTGAACCCTGGTTTCATTACCCGCATGGAACGCAACCGTCCGTTTGTGCGGGTGAAAATGGCGATGAGTCTGGATGGACGTACCGCGATGGCTTCCGGCGAAAGTGTCTGGATTACCGGTGAGGCAGCGCGGCGTGATGTGCAATTCCTGCGAGCGCAAGCGGGTGCTGTCCTCACGGGTATTGGCACGGTGCTGACGGATGATCCTTCACTCAATGTGCGGCTAACTCCGACAGAGCTGGGCATTGCGGATGATGTGCGCCAGCCGCTCAGAGTAGTGCTGGATACGGCGTTGCGCTTTCCGCTGGGTGCAAAATTATTGTCCCTGCCTGGTCATGCCCTCATTTACACCTGTAGTGCCGACAGGCAAAAGATCGCCCAACTGCAACAAGCAGGTGTGAACATTCGCCAGTTCAGTGGTGCAAAGCTGTATTTGCCAGAGGTCATGGCTGCATTGGTGGCTGATGGTATTACCGAAGTTCATGTTGAAGCCGGGGCAACCCTGTCAGGTGCTTTGCTGGAACAAGGGTTTGCTGACGAACTGGTAATTTATATGGCTCCCCATTTGATGGGTTCCGGTGCTCGTCCCTTGTTCGACTTGCCACATATTGCCCGGATGCAGGAGCGGATGGCTTTGACCATTCGGGATATTCGCGCAGTGGGGGGGGATTGGCGTATTATTGCCAGCCTGACCTGAACGAGATCACCCCAATGTTTACCGGAATCATCGAAGCCATCGGTATGGTGCGCGACATGCAGCCCAAGGGCGGCGACCTGCGCCTGACCATCCATACTAGCAAACTGGATATGCGTGATGTGGCACTGGGTGACAGTATTGCTGTCAACGGTGTGTGTTTGACCGCGATTGCTTTCGACAGCAGCAGTTTCAGTGCTGACGTGTCACGCGAAACCTTGTCGCTGACCAGTCTTGGCAATCTCAACCGTGGTTCCAGTGTCAATCTGGAAAAAGCCCTGACTCTGCAAACACGTCTGGGCGGGCATCTGGTCAGTGGGCATGTCGATGGGCTGGGCGAAGTCATCAGCCGCCACGATGATGCCCGTTCGGTGCGATTCAGCATCCGCGCCCCGAACAATCTTGCCAAATACATTGCTGCCAAAGGTTCCATCACGGTCGATGGTACCAGTCTGACCGTCAACAAGGTGGATGGCAGCACTTTTGAACTCAATATTGTTCCGCATACCTTGCAGGAAACCATCATTGCCGATTACCGCAGCGGTGCAATGGTCAATCTGGAGGTGGATGTGATTGCCCGCTACCTTGAACGCCTGCTGCTGGGCGAGCAAGCGGCGCAAACGACTACCAGTAGCGGACTTACCGAAGCATTCCTTGCCGAACACGGCTTTATAAAGTGAGCACCATGGCATTCAATACCACAGAAGAAATTCTTGAAGATCTTGCTCAGGGCAAGATGGTCATCATCGTGGATGACGAAGACCGCGAAAACGAAGGCGACCTGTTGATGGTTGCCTCCCTGACCCGCCCGGAAGACATCAATTTCATGGTCAAGGAAGGGCGTGGGCTGGTGTGCCTGACCCTGACCCGTGAACGCTGCAAGCAGTTGAATCTGCCGCTGATGATTTCTGCCACGGATGAAGAGCACCGTACCAATTTCACCATCTCGATCGAAGCGGCGGAAGGTGTCACCACCGGCATTTCGGCTTATGACCGGGCGCATACCATTCGTACTGCTGTTGCTCCCAATGCACAACCCTCTGACATTGAGCAGCCGGGTCACATTTTCCCGCTAATGGCTCAGCCGGGAGGGGTACTGACCCGCGCAGGCCATACCGAAGCCGGGTGCGATTATGCACGACTGGCCGGTTTCGAGCCTGCGGCAACTATCGTGGAAATCCTCAACGAAGATGGCACGATGGCTCGCCGCCCCGATCTGGAAATTTTTGCCCAGAAACACGGCCTTAAGATCGGTACGATCGAGGATCTGATCCGCTACCGGGTACAGAACGAAAAGAACATCGAGCGCATTTTCGAGAAAGATGTGCAAACCGAGAGCGGCCAATTCCATCTGGTAGCTTATCAGGAGCAGGCCAAGCACGATGTTCATCTGGCGCTGGTTAAAGGCGAGCTTACCCCGGATGATACCGTGATGGTGCGTGTGCATCTGGAAAACGAATTGTGCGATTTGCTGGCTCTGCGTGAACCGGGTTGCGGCTGGCCGCTACGCAGTGTCATGCAGCGCATTAATGAGGCGGGCAAAGGGGTAATTGTGATTTTGCGGGAGCCTTCCCAGTCACAAAACCTGCTTAAACAGTTGAAAGGGTTTGAATCCCGCCCCGTTGTGCGGGAAAATGCCCCCTCTTCCCCGGCGGAACTCAAAACTTACGGCATTGGTGCACAAATCCTTGCTGATTTGGGCGTGCGCCGGATGCAAGTCATGAGTGCCCCACGGCGTCTTCACGGGATTGCAGGCTTCGGTCTGGAAATTGTCGGTTACATACAGGATTAAGGTTGTTGTTCAATGGGTTTTAATGTCATCGAAGGTGATTTTTCATCACAAGAAGCCAAGTACGGCATTGTTGTTGGGCGTTTCAACAGCTTCATCGTCGAAAGTCTGCTGTCCGGCGCTGTGGATGCGCTCAAGCGTCACGGCGGTGTGAAGGAGGAAGACATTGACGTAGTGCGCGTGCCGGGGGCATACGAGCTGCCACTGGCGGCACAAGCGATGGCAGCCAATGGTGACTACGATGCCATTATTGCACTTGGGGCAGTGATTCGTGGTAGCACCCCGCATTTCGATTATGTAGCGGGGGAAGCCTCCAAAGGTCTGGCTCATGTAGGTCTGGCTCACGAACTGCCGGTCATTTTCGGCGTGCTGACTACCGACACCATCGAACAGGCGGTTGAGCGTGCTGGAACCAAAGCAGGCAACAAGGGTGCGGAAGCAGCTTTGTCGGCGATTGAAATGGTCTCCCTGTTGCGCAAAATCAGGAAGGCATAATGGCCGGACACAAACCCCTTAGCGAATCCCAGCAATTGATTGCGCGTCGCCGTGTTGCACGGCGGCTGGCGATGCAGGGCGCTTACCAATGGCTGATTACCGGCAACGGGTTTCAGGAAATTTACCTGTATTTTCAAGAAGACCGTGAACTGGCAGAAGATTTTCGCAAGTCGGATGCGGCTTTCTTCCACAAGTTGCTGCGTTGTGCGATTGAAGGTGGCGAAGAGCTGGAAAAGTACATTTCCCCCCATCTTGACCGCAAACTCTCACAGGTTGACCCGATTGAGCACGCCGTGTTGCGGGTGGCAACGTGTGAACTGCTCAATCATGTCGAAACCCCTTACAAGGTGGTGGTGAATGAGTATGTCAATCTGGCGAAAAAGTATGGTGCAGAACAGGCACATAAATTCGTCAACGGCGTACTCGACAAGGTAGCAACCGACATCCGTCCACTGGAAGTTGCAGCCGAGCGCAAATAATGGCTGCATAAACCTTCCATCGGCTCTGCACGCTTTCTGCACATACGGGCGTTATGCTTGTCAGTCATATAGCAACAATGACAAGTGGAGTGTGGCGCAACATGAACCCCGTCATGGAACAATTGAAACACGATAACAAATTTCCCCTGCTGTTGAGGCAGGGAATACGGGTGCGTCCTGTGGTTGCACCTGTCCCGCAAACCCACCGGGTAGAACGGATGCAGTGTTGGCATAGCCGCATGGAAAAGCTGTTTGCCCGCCAGGCGTACTAGCCATACCTGATGTCCGAATTTGATCTGATCCGTGATTATTTCCAATGGTCAAACCCGCCTTCTTCGGTAGGGCTTGGGGTTGGGGATGATGCAGCCATTCTGCGTGTGCCTGCCGGGTGCGACTTGGCTGTATCGGTGGATACTTTCAATGCAGGCATCCACTTCCCGCCAGAAACACCACCCCACGCGGTAGGTTACAAAGCACTGGCGGTCAATCTCAGTGATTTGGCAGCAATGGGAGCCGAACCTGCGTGGTTTACCTTGGCGGTTTCCCTACCGGAAGCCAATCGCGAGTGGATTGCCGAATTTGTCAGAGGAATACAGGAACTGGCGCAGCAACACGGTATTTTTCTGGTAGGTGGGGATACGACCCGTGGTGCGCTCAGTATTACGATACAGGTTATGGGTTTCGTCCGTGGGCAGGCATTATTGCGTAGCGGTGCAAGACATGGTGACTTGGTATGTGTATCCGGTACGCTGGGGGATGCGGCTGCCGGACTGGCGATTGTGCAGCAGCGACTGGTCATGCTAACAGAGGCAGCCACGCATTGCATCGGTCGGTTGAATTACCCAACATCCCGTAATGCTTTAGTGGAGATTCTGCGTGGTCACGCCCATGCCTGCATGGATGTTTCAGACGGTTTGCTGGCAGATTTGGGGCATATTCTCAAGGCATCGGGCGTTGGGGCAAAACTTTATCACCAGGCAGTACCTTTGTCGGCGGCTCTGTTGCAACTCCCACTGGAACAACGCCTGTTGTTTGCCCTGACGGGTGGAGATGACTATGAGTTGTTGTTTACCCTGACACCTGAATCTTTCGGGCAGGTAAAAGAGGCAGCGGCGCAGCGAGGCATTTTGCTGACAGCTATTGGCGAAATAGATGAAAATTTGACCGACTTGCGGCTTGATTATGAGCTGCTCAACCAAAAACGTGGCTACGATCATTTTTCTGCGAATTGAATTCTTGTTTGGGAACCTTTTGAAATATAAGATTGTCTATTAGAACAACAATCCACTTGGGGCTTTATATTATGCAAAACAAAATCAAACTGGGGGTAGCTACCCTTACTCTGGCAACATTCATTTCTGGCTGTGCACCGATGGCAAATACGGCTGACCCACAAGCAGGTACTGTGCCTGCCGGTGGCAGTTATGGCACAACCACCAGCTATGATGCAAATACCAGCGGTTCCTATTACGATGCCGGTGTAGCAACTGATGGCAACAATAATGCCGGAGGTGCTTATTCTTCTAGTTATGACAGCTATTATGCGGGGGGCAGTTCCTCAACTGGTGGCTCAAATACAGGCGGTTCTTCCAGCTATTATGATTACAGCTCGTCTGGTTCTTCCAGCTACGGTGGTGGTAGTGGTGGTTCCAAAGGGTCTGCCAGTGGTTCCCATGCTGTCCAGGTTGTAGCCAGCCCGAACCGCAGTACTGCCGAAGCCATGGCTAGTCAGATGAGATCCATGGGCTATACGGCGGTGATTGATCAAGTTGGTGGTTATTACAAGGTTCGTGTGCCTTACACCAGTGCCAGCGAAGCCAAGGCTAGCCTGAACAGTATCCGTTCTTCCGTGCCTGACGCTTTCTATACTACCCGTTAATTGCGATCATTCAGGGCATGGAGTTGCTACCATGCCCTGAATCCTGCCTGTTTCCTGTCACGCTGGTAATGTAATCTGCTCCGTTCTTCCGATAGATGCGTGTCTCTCAGACCATTTCATTATAAAAATCACATATTGACTCAATAAGTGAAACTGGCGTCATGACAAGATTACCCAGATTTTTGACAACTTCTGCTTTACTGTTGCTCTGCTTACAAGCCGATGCAGGCATGTACCGTTGGGTGGATGAAAGCGGCAAAGTACATTATGCAGATGTTGTGCCTCCCCATGCCGTTCGCCAAGGGCATAGTCAGTTGGATGAGCAGGGAATGCTGGTGGGAAGCTGGCCTGCGGCGCTGACACCCGCAGAACTGGCAGAAAAAAAGCGCAGTGAAACACTGGCAAAATTGCGTGATGTCATTGATGGTAATCAAAAAGCGCACGACGATTATTTGCTGGCAAATTACAACGATGTCACTGAGCTGGATGCGGTTTTCCACAGCAAGCTGGTGCTGTTGGAGCGTAATACAAGCAACATGCAGGAAAGACGTAGCAGCCTTGCTGAACGTCTGGATGCATTAAAACTGCGGATAGCGCATATGTCTGATCCCGCCAAACGCAAAGAACTGGCTCCCTTTATCCACGATGCAGAGCAAACGCTGGCGAGTTACGATTATGCCTTGCAGGAAAACCAGACAGAGCAGGATCGTTTACGCCAGCGTTATGAAAAGGATCGTGAGCGGCTAAGCAAACTGCTCAGCGCGTCACCATCGTCCCCACGCCCTGATCGGTCAACAGTTCCAGCAACACTGCGTGCGGCACTCGACCATCAATGATGCTGGCATTAGCTGCACCGCCGGAGATGGCATCCATCGCACAGGCCAGTTTAGGCAACATGCCGCCCTGAATCGTACCGTCAGCAATCAGATCCTGGATGTCTTGCTGGCTGAGTACTTCCAGTAGCTTGCCTGCCTTGTCCAGTACGCCGGGCGTATTGGTGAGCAGCAGCAGGCGTTCGGCATTCAACACTTCCGCCATTTTGCCTGCAACGATGTCGGCATTGATATTGTAACTGGTTCCATCCCGGCCTACGCCGACTGGGGCAATCACCGGGATGAAACGGTCTTCTTCCAGCATCCGCACCACGCTGGCGTCGATGTCAGTGACTTCGCCAACGTGACCGAGGTCGATGATTTCGGAAGGCTGGTTTTCGGCAGCCTTGCGTTCCAGTACCATCTTTTTGGCAATGATCATGTTGCCATCTTTGCCAGTCAGACCGATGGCGCGTCCACCTGCCTGATTGATCATGTTGACGATCTGTTTGTTGACCAGACCACCCAGTACCATTTGCACCACATCCATAGTTTCGGCATCGGTGACACGCATTCCATCGACGAAATAGCTTTCCTTGCCGATTTGCTTGAGTAGGTTGCCGATTTGTGGGCCGCCGCCATGCACCACGACCGGGTTGATACCAACCTGTTTCAACAGCACGATGTCGCGGGCGAAACTTTTTTGCAGTTCCGGGTCGGTCATGGCATTGCCGCCGTATTTGACCACGATGGTTTTGCCTGCGTATTTTTGGATGTAGGGCAATGCCTCCATCAGGATGGCAGCAGTGTTATTCGGGCTGTTCGTCGTCATGTTTGATGTAAACCTTGTAGTTTTCCTTGAAGTCACGCAGGTTGTCGCCCAGCATGTGGCGGAACTGCTTACTGAGGTAGTCCATGGTCTCGTCCATGTCAGCGATGTATTCCTTGCGGTCAACCGAGGATGAGGCCACCACAAACGCATTGAAACGGGTGGCGGCAAACAGCATGGCTGCGCCAATTTTACCCGGATCAGTGTTTTCAAGCGACTGGTTTGCCAGTTCGATGAACTGTTCTGCCAAATCCCAGAATTGCTGGTCGTTGTCGTGCTCGCTAGCTGTTTTTTTCTTGCTCATGCGTTCAATGTGTCCCTGAATGCCCGAAGCCGCCAGTGCCCCGATGTGATTGGTCAAAATCATTCACTGCCTGCAAGGCTACCTGAACTACCGGTACAAATACCAGTTGTGCAATGCGTTCACCTGGCTGGATGATGAAACTGTCTTGTCCCCGATTCCAGCAGGAAATCAGCAGTTGCCCCTGATAATCGGAGTCGATCAGCCCGACCAGATTGCCCAGCACGATGCCGTGTTTGTGACCCAAACCGGAGCGTGGCAGGATGACGGCAGCCAGACCAGGGTCGCCAATGTGGATGGCAAGGCCGGTCGGGATCAGGCTGGTTTCACCTGGATTCAGGGTGAGGGTAGTTTCCAGGCAAGCGCGTAAATCCATTCCGGCGGAACCACTGGTCGCATAAGCAGGCAGCGGAAATTCCGTACCGATGCGCGGGTCGAGGATTTTGTATTCAATGGTCGTCATGATGTAGCTAACTTCCGTGCGTGATATTGCGTGGCGATGATTTTCAGGAGTTCATGGGCAAGCACATGTTTGTCCATCTCCGGCAGGGAAGTATGCCCGTCCCTCCACACGACTTCCAGCGCATTGGTGGATTGGTCGAATGCCTTGCCATTGGCGACGGAGTTGGCAGCAATCATGTCCAGACCCTTGCGTTCCAGCTTGTCACGGGCGTAATTCATCAGGTCATGGGTTTCTGCGGCAAAACCGACGGTAAACAGGTGTGGATACTCGCGTTTGATGGTTGCCAGAATGTCGGTGGTGCGTTTCATGCCCAATGACAGGGTTTCGGCATTTTTCTTGATCTTGTGCCCTGCCACTTCCACAGGGGTGTAATCAGCGACCGCCGCAGTGGCGATGAATAAGTCAGCCTGCTTGGCCTGTTCGCAAGTGGCTTGGAGCATGTCAGCAGCCGATTCGGTGATAATGCGTTGCACACCGGGTGGGCATTCCAGTGCTACGTGACCAGATACCAGCATCACTTCCGCACCCATTTGTGCGGCTGCTTGTGCCACCGCGTAACCCATTTTGCCGGAACTGCGATTGGTTAGGAAACGTACAGGGTCGATGGCTTCACGGGTTGGCCCTGCTGTTAGCAGCACACGCTGACCTTTGAGCAACTGACTGGTAGCACAACATTCTTCCAGTGCATCCACTAGCTGATACGGTTCCAGCATCCGCCCAGGCCCTGTATCACCACAGGCTTGCTCGCCTGCTGCTGGGCCGAAAACACGTACACCGCGTTCGCCCAGGGTGCGGGTATTGTGTTGGGTGGCAGGATTTTTCCACATCTGCTGATTCATGGCTGGAGCTACCAGCAACGGCGCTTTCGATGCCAGACACACCGTCGTCAGCAAATCATCCGCCAGCCCCCAGGTCAGTTTTGCCAGCACATTTGCCGTCGCTGGGGCAATCAGGATGAAATCCGCCCACCGCGCCAGCTCGATATGCCCCATGCCCAGTTCTGCCGCAGGGTCGAGCAACTCGGTATGTACCGCATTCCCCGACAACGCTTGCAGGGTCAGGGGTGTGATGAAATGTTGCGCGGAAGCCGTCATGCATATGCGCACATTGGCTCCCTGCTTGCGCAGCAGACGTACCAGTTCGGCGGATTTGTAGGCTGCAATGCCGCCACTTATCCCTAAAAGAATGTTTTTGTCAGTGAGGAATGACATAAAATGTGTGACCTAACCCAATCAATAACAAAGTGAAATACTATGGCAATTACCGACTGGCCTGTCGATGAACGTCCACGCGAGAAACTGTTGACTCGGGGTGCTCAAGCCTTGTCTGACGCCGAGTTGCTGGCAATTTTCCTGCGTGTTGGCATCAGGGGCAAAACAGCCGTTGATCTGGCACGCGAGTTGTTGCACGGGTTTGGTAGTTTACGCCAATTGTTTGATGCGGATGCACAAAAATTTTGTGCAGTGCAAGGTATGGGTGAAGCCAAGTATGTGCAATTGCAGGCGGTGCTGGAAATGTCACGCCGTTATCTGGCGGAAAAAATGCGCAGGGGCGATCCACTCAATGACCCGGATGCCGTGCGCTTTTACCTGACCTCGAAATTACGTGATTACCGTTCCGAGGTATTTGCCTGCCTGTTTCTGGATAACCGTCACCGGGTAATTCAGTACGAAGAAATGTTTCACGGCACGATTGACGGCGCGTCAGTGCACCCGCGTGAGGTGGTGCGGCGTGCCTTGCAACACAATGCGGCTGCGGTGATTTTTGCCCATAACCATCCTTCCGGGGTGGCGGAACCCAGTCAGGCCGATGAACGCATCACCCAGAAATTGAAAGATGCGCTCCATCTGATTGATGTCCGGGTTCTCGACCACTTTGTCATTGGTGACTCGGTGGTGTCGTTTGCTGAACGCGGGATGTTATAAACGCACGCTTTGCGGATGACGGATAACGTTGTCCGGGTCAAATTTGCGCTTCATTTCCTGCAAACGCGGGTAGTTTGTGCCGTAGTAAGCTGTTTCCCAACCCTTGATTTCCACATCTGGGTAGTTGCGGTAGTGCGCCGTGATACCGCCTGCCGTCAGTTGCCCCTGAATGTCCCGTACAATCTGTTCTGCATCCTTGGTCTGGCTGGCCTTGTCGTAGTAGGTCTGCAACTCGCCCATGAAAGCGAATTTGCGGTGTGGGTAGGCGGCAGTGCTTTCCAACGCTGGGTTATTGATTGCCCCACCCATGGTGTTGATTTGCAGGATGGTGGTCATTTTGGCGCTAGCAATTTTCTTGCAGATGCTGGGCAGCATGGTTTTCAGGTCAGTGAAACTATTGTAATAACCGGCAGAAACGTTCTTGAAGTAAATGGGGTCGGTCGTACCTCGGTAACGCTGGATACCGGTCAGGAAGGTATCCTTGCGTGGTGTCATGACTTCGGTAGCTCCTGTTTTGAGTTTGGTATCAATCGCCTTGAGGGTCGTGCCGGGAGTGGATGCGGTATCTGTCAGTAGCACGGTCAGGTGTTTGCCATTCAGCACCCACGAGGAATAAGCCGTGTTGGGCAAGGTCTTCATCAGTTCAAACCAGCGTTCCGCCAGTTTGGTGGCAGTTTCCGGGGTCAGGTTGCGGTATTTGTAACGGTAGCTGTTGAAATGGGTCGGTGCAGGGTGGGTCTTGAATTCCAGTTCGGTAATAATGCCGAAATTGCCATTACCGCCACCTTTGCAAGCCCACAACAAGTCTGGGTTGTTTTGGGAATCATGAATCTGGCCTTTGCCATCCACCATGCGTACCCGCAGCAGACTGTCACAAGTCAGGCCGAGTTGACGAGCAAAAAAGCCATAGCCACCACCCAAGGTCAAGCCAGCGACCCCCACTCCCGCACACGAACCTGCCGGAATCAGCCGCCCGAACTGGTTCAAGTAACTATAGACACCGCCCAATTTGCTACCTGGCTGGATCAACAGGGTTTTGCTACTTGAGTTGTATTTGGGGACATTCATACCTGACAAGTCAATCATCAGACCGCCATCGTTGGTGGAAAAGCCTTCAAAACTGTGCCCGCCGCTTTTGACAGCCACTGGCAATTTGGCGGTACGGGCAAAGTGGACGGCTTCCTGAACACCTTTTTCATTGGCGCAAACCGCGATGTATTTGGGCATGGCGGTAATGCGCTTGTTGAAAATTTGCCGATGCTTGAGGTAATCGCTGTCACTGCGTTGCAGGAAGCGCACGTTGTTGCTGGCAACGGGGCTGACACCATCGGCTTGGGCTGTCAGCGGGAAATAGAATGCGGGGATGCTGGCAGCCGCAACCAGTGTATCCAACAGGAACTGGCGGCGTTCAGGATTAATGGGTTCGTTGGTCATGGTGGTACTCCCTGTTTGTTTGTCTGATTATAGAAGGAATCAGGTTAACCCTGACCCCTTCCAGGGAGCTTTGTGATAATTATTTTTGTTTCAGCAAGTCGCGGATTTCACCCAGCAAAACTTCCTGATTGGAAGGTACTGCGGGCGCTTCAGGAGCCGCTTCTTCCTTACGCTTGAGCTTGTTCATGGCCTTGATGGCGATGAAAATGGCGAAAGCAACAATGACGAAATCAAAAACGGTCTGGATGAAAGCACCGTAGGCTAGTACCAGATCAGGTATAGGTGGTGTAGCGGCAGGATTGCCTGCTTTCAGGACAATCCCCAGTTTGCTGAAATCAACCCCGCCGACCAGCAGCCCCAACACTGGCATGACAATACCATCGACAAAGGCAGAGACAATTTTGCCGAAAGCTGCCCCGATGATGACACCGACTGCCAGATCAACCACATTGCCTTTCATGGCAAATTCTTTGAACTCACTGATCAAGCTCATAATACCTCCAGTTTTTAATGGGAAATCCTTTGCGTTCCATGGAACACAGATAATTTTAGTCTATGTTTTTCATTTTGACTGGAAAGTAACAGAGGCGAATAAGACCAGCCTGACAAGCTCTATTGTTTTGGGGATAAACGTGGTCGTAGTTCTTTTGTCAGGCAAAAATCTGTGAATATCTGGTTTACAGTGAACCGCTACGCTTGATGTCAAGATAGTGGTTGACCAGATTAACAGATAGTTCAGGTGGGGGAACATCCAGACAATGGATTCCGGCAGCCCGTACCCGTTCCAGAGTCGCCTCCCGCCTTTGCAGGTAATGCTGGACAGCCGCCGTGCGCAAGGCATCTTCGCGGTTGTTGACCGGGGCGATTGCTGCCTGGTCGAGTGCCTGTTCGCGCATACTTGCCAGCAACACCAGATGGCGTTTGCGTAGCAGGTGTAGGGCAGGTAACAGGTCATCCAGATCTTCGTCACGCAAATTGGTGAGCAACACCACCAGGGCGCGTTTTTTCTGCCTGACCAGCAGTTCGGTGGCTGCCTGCGCATAATCCGGTGCTTGCGGGGTCGGTTGCAGGTCGTACAGTGCATTCAGCATGTGTTGGACATTGTGTTGCCCTTTGTGGGCAGGCAGCCAGCGGCTGGCTCCGGCAAAACTGCCCAAACCTACGGCATCACCCTGTCGCAAGGCGACATAGGTCAGCAGCAAAATAGCATTCAGAGTATGGTCGAAATGTGAAAGGGCATCGTCTTTCGCCATCATGCGGTGTCCACAATCCAGCATGAAGATGATTTCCTGGTCGCGTTCGTCCTGGTATTCGCGGGAAATGACCTTGTTGACCCTGGAAGTAGCTTTCCAGTCGATCTGGCGCAGGCTGTCACCTTCACGGTATTCACGCAACTGATGAAAATCCTGGCCTTCACCCCGGCGGCGCTTTTTCATGATTCCCAAATGACTGAGATGGTTGTCAGTTGCCAGCAGGGCGTATTGGGCGACGGCGGCAAAGTTGGGGTAAACCTTCACTTCGGAAACAACGGGCAGTTTCAGGTCATGCCACCACAGTTGCAGCGGAGAGAGTATCCGCACCTGCACACACGGAAACACCAGTTTGCCACGTTCGTTGGCAGTAACTTCGTAGAGGGGTTCGGCAAATGCCCCAACCGTCAGTTGCAGGCTCATGGGAAAGCCAGTCGTGCTGACTTCCAGCGGAAAATGATCAAACACTTGCAGGCTGAGTGGGCGTTTGCCTGCATTGTGCAAACGCAGGCGAACGCTACGTTTGACCCCGAGTGGCAGGGAATGGGGAACGAAGCGCTCGGCTTGCGGGGGCGCTTCTGTCACTGCCAGCAACAAGTCAACCAGTAATGCCAGCAGGCTGATGCCAACCGTGGCGTACCACATCGGCAACAGGTTTGGCACGATGCTGACCAGCAGGGCAACCGCAGCATTGCCCCCCACCAGCAGAAAGGTATGGCGGGCTGGCAGGATCATTTGCGGGGTGCTTCGGTTTTTTCCAGAACAGCTTTCAGCAGGTGGTCGCTGTTGTAGCCTTCCAGCTCCATTTCCGGGGCAAGTGACACGCGGTGGCGCAAGACCGGCAGGCAGATCTGCTTAATGTCATCCGGGTGGACGAAATCACGCCCTTCCAGCATGGCATTGGCGCGGGCGGCACGTACCAGTGCAATGCTGCCACGCGGACCAGCCCCGAAGCGCAAGCCTTGCCACTGGCGGGTCGCACGGGTAATACGCACGGCGTAATCCAGTACCGCAGTATCCACCGCAATATTCGCAGCAACGGTTTGCATGGCGAGCACCTGTTCGGGTGTCACCACGGCTTGCAGGCTGGCAAGGTTGAATCGGTCGCCAATTTGCTGGTCGGTGACGACTGTCACCATCTCGGCTTCCTCTTCCAGAGTCGGGTATTCGATAAAGATTTTCAGCAGGAAACGGTCAAGCTGGGCTTCCGGCAATGGATACGTGCCTTCCTGTTCCAACGGATTCTGGGTTGCCAGGGTCATGAAAGGCAGCGGCACGGGATAGGCTTTGCCTTCGATGGTCACTTGCTGTTCCTGCATGACTTCCAACAGGGCGGACTGGGTTTTGGCGGGGGCACGGTTGATTTCATCTGCCAGCAACAGGTGGGTGAAAACCGGCCCCTTGCGCACGTTGAAACGCTGATTCTGCATGTCAAACAGCACGTGCCCGCTGATGTCGGCTGGCATCAGGTCGGGCGTGAACTGAATGCGGGCAAACTGCCCGGCAATGGTATGTGCCAGCACCCGTACCAGCAGGGTTTTGCCAAGGCCGGGTACACCTTCGATCAGCACATGTCCGCCAGCCAGCAGGGCGATGAGGGTTTCGCGCACGACCTGTTTCTGGCCAATCAGTGCCTTGCCGATTTCGTGGCGGATACGTCCAGCCAGTTCGCTGGCCTGTTCAAGCGTCAGGCTATTTGTTGTCATGGGGTTTCCTTGTGCTTGGGTAAAGTTGTTCGACGGTTTGGGCAAAATCCTGGTAACGCGCATCAGTGTGCTTGCTGTACCGCTTCCACATGAACAGGCCGCTGGCATGGATGTGTTCCAGAATCCGGCGGCGTTCCGGTTGGGGCTTGGGAATCAATGGGCCAAAACGCGGGCTATGCGCGAGGATGGTCAGTGGAATCAGCATTGCCAGTGATAATACCAGTGCCCAAGCGTGTTCCCAGATGAGTTGCGATAAGGGCGGCATGTCATCAGTATGGATCAGCCAGATATTGGCAGGCTCCGTGTGCAGGCTGTGCAGCATGTGCCAGAAAAAGGTGGCATGTTCGTACTGGTGGATGCTGCCGTTTTCAATGAAATCCAGATTGGCTACCACGGTGACAAGCCCGTTGCCCCAGGGTTGTTCCAGCAGCCAGGTATGTTCCTTGTAGCTCAGCGTGTTGGCATCGGTATTTTCGCTGTGCAGGCTATAAAAGAATCCAGGGTCAAGCTCCAGTGCTTCTTCCATGCCGGAAAGTTCCGCTGCCAGCGGCAAATCCTCGTCTTCGGGCATAACGTGTTCGCCAATACGGATACCCAGCGCTGTCTGCAAGGGATCGCGTTCAATGGCAGAATCGCTTTCTTCTTCCTCGTCATCATCCATGTACTGCGTTATGGCGTTACTGGTGCGGGCGCGGGTGATGAGATGACCGCCACGTTTGATCCAGGCAAGGATTTCTTCCACCTTTTGTGCAGACAGGGTATAGCGGGGGGTATTAATCACCAGCACGGTATTGGTATCTGGCAGGGTACTGAGGGTGTCAGGGGTTTCTGCCGGTATGCCCATGCGTTTGAGTAGCAGGCGCGATGCGAACAGCGGGTTGGTTTTAGCCTCTCCCCGGAAGCCGGTGTATTCATCCACTTCGCGCAGCTCAAAATTCTGTACAAACCAGCCAATACTGACGATGACAACCACGATTGCCAGCAGGATGGGAACAAGTTGTGACTTGTTCATGCCGGGTTGCCTCCTGTTACTGATTCAGCGGGCGGGACATGGATGAAACCTGCCCAGCCATCGAACAGGGGTTCAACCAGTGCAGTTGCCGGGGAGCGGTGTGCATAGGCAATTTCCTGCCAGGCACGGGTGACAGCCCGCAACCATGTTGCCCGATGCGGGGTAATATGCATTGCTGCCAGTTGTAAGATGTCACCTTCCGTATGGCTGTCCTGCACTGGAAGCCGGTCATGCCGGGTCAGACGCATCAATGCTCCCCGGTACAACAGGCTCAGGGCTTCGCGTTGCTGGCCTGCTTCCCATAAACGGCGGCTGGCGGCTGCAATATCATCCGGTAGGGATTCCGGGCGGATGTCCATGCCAAACAGGATGTCGGGGGCTGGTTTCTGCTCGGGCTTGCGCTGCAAAGGCTTGAGCAGGGCAAGCAATTGCCTGCGATAAACAAAAGCCAATACCACCATCACGATGACGGCAACCCACAACATGATTTTCAGCAGGTTGGCAAACAACACCTGCAAGGCTTCCGGGATGCTGTAAGACTTGTTTTTCTCCAGCTCGTCTTCCTTGTTGATGCGTTCCCAGCGGGTTACAGTACGCATTTGGGCGAATTCTTCTCGCTGCATGATGGCGTCGATTTGTGTCTGCGCTTCTTCCGGGGGTAGGCGTGTTTCTGCCAGGGATTCACTGGTGTCTTCTGCCAATGCGGGGGGCGTAGACAGGCTGCTTGCCGTGATGATCAACAGGATTGCCAGTACCATTGCCAGCGGCGTTTGTGCCAGTGTGCGCAAACGGTCGCCCAGATTGCGGAACGCCAGTTCGATGTCCCACGCTTCCAGTTGGGTGCGGCGATTCAGGTACAGGCTGAAACTGGCGGCAACATACAGGGGTTCAATCAGCCAGACGCTGAGCGTATACAGGCAAACGTAAATGAGGGTTCCCCACAGGCGTTCTTCCGTTTCAGCCATGTCATCAAAGGCGCTGCTGATGTAATCCCATGAGCCATCGGTGGGGTCAAGTAGTAGGATGAGTGCATACAGGCTGAATAGCACCACCAGTTCCAGCAGGATACAGCCCAGTGTGATCCATACGGCATGGGAATGTGCCTGCACGTGCAACAGGTGTTGGCGGTCACTGCGGGCTTTGCCGCGCAATTGTTCCAGTTGCCAGATAGAAAGGTTGAAACCGCGCGAAAACGACAAGCGCCGCCAGATCAAGCCCCCCAGCAGGCCGGTGGTATGGAACAGGCGCGGTATGGCGCTGAAAATGTCGGCGGTGGATAGGCGCTGGTCGAACATCTGATGGCTGAGGATGTGCAGCAGTACCCGGTCAAACAAGGGTTTCAGCCACCAGACCAGCCAAGGGATATACATGCGGTAATCGGCAGGTATCAGCAGCCACAGGATCAACACCAGACTGAACAGCAACAAAGTCCATGCCGGAAAAATCCAGCGGGCATTGTGCTGCACTAGCGCAAACCCCAGATCGGCAGCTTCCCACGGGGTACGCAAACGGATATGGGCGGTAATGCTGTCCAGTTTCATTTGCGCCCCGCCAGCGTGAAATAGGCAAGCACGACCAGCCACAGGCTGATACCCACCGCGTATTTGATCATGACTGGAATCCAGGTCTGCGAAGACCAGAAGGCTTCAACGAATGCCGCCATGATGAACAGGGTAGCCGCCCCGTAAACGATCTTGATGGCATCCTGGCTATTGTCCAGCAAGGCCAGCAGACGGGCTTTGCGCCCAGGCATCACCAGTGCCTGCGCCAGTTTGAAACCAGCAGCCCCGGACAATACAATGGCGGTCAGCTCAAACGCACTGTGTCCGGCGACGAATCCCCAGAAGGTTTCGATATAACCAATTTGGGTCAGATGCCCAGCCACTGCACCAATCACCAGCCCGTTGTACAGCAGGAAAAACAGGCTGCCTATGCCGTATAGCAAGCCACCGGCGAAGACCTGAAAACCGATGCCGGTATTGTTGCGGATGTAAAAGCCAAACATGAACACATCACTGTCCGCTTCCCGCTCGCGCCCCAGGCGTGACTCACGGTTTACAGGATCATACATGGCTTCCATGCCCGCTACTTGCTCACCATCAATCACTGAATACACCAGCTCCGGTTCAAGCTGAATGGCTATCAGGACAGCAAAGAAACTGCCAAAAAACAGCAGGCAGGACAATAACAAGGGTTTGATTTCCCGCCGGACTAGCCGAGGTAGGTCACGCAGGTAGAATTCGGCAATCCGGTGCAGGAAATGCAGGCGCGAGGTATACAGGTGGTTATGCCCGCGAATGACCAACTGGTTGAGCTGTTCAATCAGCAAAGGGCTGTACATGCGTGATTGTGCCAGTGCCAGATGGTGGCAAAGCTGGCGGTAAGCCGCCGGAAAATCAAGTTGCGGCTCCTGCAAGCCCTGCCGTTCACGTTCTTTTTTGGCGGTTTGCTGATAATCCAGCCATGCCTCGAATACGTTCCATAGCGGCTGGTAACGCTCGATGAACTGCTCCTGTTTCATGCGGTGCGGCCTCCTCCCAGCCAGTTGGCAATGCCGTGCAACCAGCGGGCGGGTTGTGCCTGCGCCTCAATCAGCGGGCCGGTCATACAGGCGAGTTCCTCCTGACGGGAAGAGGTCAGGGTTTGGCTGCGCTGGGCAAACAACAGGATGGCCTGTTGTTCCGGCAAGGTCAGCGACATGGGGGGGCGCACTGGCTCGGCTTCCACATGGGTATGGCGGCGTTTGTGGTTGTTCTTGTGCAGGACAACCGTGTTGGCGGCAAGGTCGCCCAACCGTTGGAAACGCCGGTTTAGCATCATGCTGGCAAGCCCGAAACCGTACAAAAAGGGCAGGAAATCCACCACCCGCAACAGGTTGCGCACGATGGAGGCGGATGGCGTGACAGGGCTGGCATCGGTTTGCGCTACATACAAATCCAGCATTTTCTTGCCGGGTGTTTGCCCTTGCTGGCGCAATTCAAAATAAACCGGGTAAAACCACTCCAGCAGGAAAATCAGGATCATTGCCACACCCACGCCCATTTTGCCCATGAAAGACAAGGTAATGATCAGGGCAAGACTGATCAGCGAACGCAAGGCAAGATCAACCAGCCATGCCAGTAAACGTGGCAAGGGGCCTGCTGGGGAGAGTTGCAAGGCAATGCCTTCAGGGGTGTTAACAGTGTAGGTGGTATCCAGTCGCATCCGCGCGGGGTATCCTTTTGCATGTATAATCTGCGCATTATTTCCATGCAGAATGCAATTCAGACCGCCGGATGTCAACCGGGAAGCGACAGGGTGAAAATGTTTACACAAATACAGGCGATTACATCGACCGCGATTTTTCCCATTGCCAGCACAGACTGGCAGCAAGTACACGCCAACTTTGCAGAGGCGGAACGCAACTGGCTACGCCACAACCGTTTTCAGGGCAAGCCTGGGCAAAACTGCCTGCTGCCGGATGCTCGCGGCAATATTGGCAAGGTACTGACCGTCTACGATGCCAGCGAAGGAACCCGCTGGGCACTGGCAAGCCTACCTGACTTGTTGCCTGAGGGAAATTACCATCTGGAATGTGACTGGAATCCACAGGAACGTGCCGATGCTGCGGTGGGCTGGGGGTTGGGGTGCTACAAATTCAATGCATTTCGCCAGACAGAGACCCGACCATCGCCTGTATTGTATACAGGGATAGATACCGGGCGGAGTGAGGCCTTCATCAGCGCCATTACGCTGGTACGCGATTTGGTCAACCAGCCCGCCAACCACATGATGCCGCAACAACTGGCCGCTGCTACGGAACGTCTGGCTGATGAATATGCTGCCACTTTCCAACAGTTGGTGGGCGATGATCTGTTGCAACACAATTATCCAGCTATCCATGCCGTGGGGCGTACCAGTCACCATGCGCCGCGATTGCTGGAGCTGGAATGGGGTAATCCTGACCATCCGACCCTGACGCTGGTCGGTAAGGGGGTCTGTTTTGATACTGGCGGGCTGGACATCAAACCTTCCCAGTTTATGCGCCTGATGAAAAAGGATATGGGGGGCGCTGCGCATGTGCTGGGGTTGGCAAAGCTGATCATGCACCTGCAATTGCCAGTGCGGCTGCGGGTGCTGATTCCGGCGGTGGATAACGCGATTGGAGGCGATGCTTTTCGCCCCGGTGACATCCTCGCTACCCGTGCAGGCAAGCAGGTGGAAGTGGACAATACCGATGCTGAGGGCCGCCTGATCCTGTGCGATGCCTTGTGTGTGGCTGCCGAACAGCAACCCGGTCTGATTGTGGATTTTGCCACCCTGACAGGAGCGGCACGGGTGGCACTGGGTACGGAAGTTCCAGTTTTTTTCTCAAATAACAAATTTCTGAAAGAAAAACTTCAAGTTGCTTCTGAAGAAATTCAGGAGTTGATTTGGAATCTGCCCTTGCACAAACCTTATTTCGAGCAACTGAAAAGCCAGTGTGCCGACTTTACCAACAGCGGTGGCAGTTACGGGGGGGCAATCACGGCGGCGTTGTTCCTGAATGAATTTGTCCCGGAAAACATTCCCTGGGCGCATTTCGATGTGATGGCATGGAATACCCGTTCACGTCCGGGGCGTCCTGTTGGAGGGGAGGCGATGGGTTTGTTTGCCGTTTATGCGTATTTTGAGACCGTTTATCTGAACCATACCTAAACAACGCACGACATACCCATTAAGGTAGCATTCAGTTTCATGATTGTGCTCTATAATCAATACTATTAATGGTTCCAACGAGGGTGTGTGTATGGAGTCCTCTTCTTCGCGGTTTACGGCAGTCAAGCAATTGGTTTGGCTGGTTTTGTTTATCTATGCGCTGATGATCATCTTTTTCCTGCTGTTTCCGCCTAAGGCGGAGGCAGCCACAGGGCAGGATGAACAGGCGCAATTGCTGGACGGCTTGCTGGGGCGTTTGGAATACACGGAATCCGGGGTATTCGTGCCGGTAGCTGATGCCGCTCTGACAACGGAACTGATGCAGTTGCAGGCGCAATACCATCTGGATACCGGGCAAGGTTCAGCCTGGATATTGGACAAGCAGACTGGCTTTGCGGTGTGGGGAACTGCCCATTTCCCGCTCAAACCCGCAGCATTGGGCGAAGCTGACAAGCATAACCTGCAATTCTTGCTGAAGGCTGACCGCCGCTATGCAGTGCAAAATTTCCATTTGTCGGTACAGGATGGTTCCCTGCTTGCATTCCAGATGGTAGTTGCCTTGCCAGTAAACTGAATTCAGGGCTATGCCTTGCAGCCAAAATCCATGAAAATAAGCGGCTGCAACCACAGGATACATGGCAATGGTCGATTTCTACGACGAACTTACCTACGAAACCAACCCTTTCCCTGAAACACATCCCGGCAATCTGGCGGCACTGGGGCGTCTGTTTGGCATCCCGACTGCTCCGGCACAGCGTTGCCGGGTACTGGAACTGGGTTCAGCCACAGGTGGCAACATTATCCCGATGGCGCATTACTTGCCGGATAGTGAGTTTTTCGGGGTCGAACTATCAGCGCCTCAGGTAGGCATCGGTCAGGCAATTATCCAAGCTGTCGGGCTGGGGAATATCCGTCTGGAGGTTGGCGACATTCTGGAGCTTGATCCTGCACAGATTGGGCAGTTTGATTATATCATCGCTCACGGGGTGTATTCCTGGGTTCCAGCCATGGTCAGGGAAAAAATCCTGCAACTGACCCGCGAATGCCTTACACCTAACGGTATTGCCTATATCAGCTACAACGTACTGCCCGGCTGGCGGATGCGTGGCAGCCTGCGTGACCTGTTACTGTATGCCACCCGTGATGCAGAGGGCGCGGTTGCCAAACATGCGGCTGCCATTGTGGCACTGGAGCGCCTGCAACAATCCCTGCAAGGTACAGAAGCTGATAGCAGCCGTTATGTGCAAAAGGAAATCGGCTATCTGCTCAAGGCGCACCCCAGTTACCTGTTGCACGAATACCTTGCCGGGGAAAACAATGCCTTTCTGTTCAGCAATTTTCTGGCAGACATTCAGCGGCAGGGTTTGCAGTATGTGTGTGAAACCGACCTGAATACCCTGTTCGACACAACCTTGCCAGCCCCGGCACAAGCCGCTCTGGCAGATATTGATGACCCCTTGCAGCATGAGCAATGGATGGATTTTGTACGGATGCGTACTTTCCGCAAAAGCCTGTTGTGCCGTGCCGACTTGCCGCTGGAACGGGAAATCGACATCGACGTATTCAAGACGTTTTTCTTCAGTGCCAACCTGCGCCCCAAGGGCAAAGTGCAACTTGCCAACAACAAGCCCGCCACTTTCCTGTACCCGGACAATACGGAACTGAATGTTGCCCACCCCCTTACCAAGGCAGCGTTACTGCATTTGCGCGATGTTCACCCGTATACGCCTGATTTTGCCGAATTGCTGAAAATTGCCAGTGCACAGGTTAGTGCAGCGGGTGGCAAGCGTTATGCGGAGGAAAGCGGGGAACTGGTCAGCGAACTATTCAGCCTGTACAGCTACCGGGCGGTGCTGGGGCATTTGCAGCCTTGCCATGTGCAGCCTGTTTTGCCGGAACGTCCGCAGGTAGCCACTCTGGTACGTTTGCAGGCAAGGGAAGGTTGGAGCAGTGTTGCCACTGTGCATCATTTGGCTCTGAGTGTGGATGGCTTTGCGCGGCGTTTGCTGGAACTGCTGGATGGTTCACGCACGGCTGGCGAAGTGACGGCTTGTCTGCTGGCGGAAGTACAGGCCGGTACATTGCAGGTTCCCGGTGGCAAGCAGGCACAAGCGAAAGGCAAGGGTCTGGAAAAAGAGCTGGCAGACAATGTGCAACACCTGCTTCAGGTTTTTGTACGGCATGGTTTGCTGGTTTAAACCCGTGTTTGGTTAGGGAAAAGTTCTATTTATTTGATAAGAAAGATAATTTCTGTATGATGCAATGGTCTGGCTTGACTTGGGAAATACAGGAGAACATGAAAATGCACAAGTGGGTAGCGATCAGTTTGACGGTCGGTTTGTTGAGTGCTTGTTCCGGCGGGCACAATCTGGACAACCCAATCAAGACCTGCAAGGCCATTACGACAGTGCTGGCAGGTGACAAGAGCGTGGTATGGCACGCGGAAAAGCAGACCGAACAGCAAGGCTCGCAACTTCAGGTGACATTGGATTTTTCACTGGTAGGTGAGCCGCAGGGTGAGGTGTCACAAGCTGTCTGCATTTATGCCCAGAGCAGCCAGGACATGGACTACCGCAATGCGATGGGTGAATATGCCAATACCCCCACCTCAATGCTGATCAATGGAATGCCCATTCCTGCCAACGATCTGGTACAGGCAGTCAATCGTGCCACGGCTGATACAGTCCATCAAGTCATCCAGAAAAGCGTGTCGTATTGAGTGGAAAACGCAGACTGGCTTGTAGACCGGGGTGATTGTCGTCCAGCAGGATGGTCGCCCCGTGTAGGTCAGCAACCGCTTTCACCAGACTTAAACCTAGCCCATTGCCCGGTGTGCTGCGGGCGTTGTCCAGCCGGGTAAAGCGTTTGAAGACCTGTTCGCGCTTGTCAGCAGGAATCCCCTGCCCGTTGTCAGCAACCGTGACGACAACATGTTCCCCCTGACGGGTAACGCTCAGGCTGATAGTGCCGGGGGCGGGAGTGTATTTCACCGCATTGTCCAGCAGGTTGGTAATGGCTTGCGCCAGCAGTTGCCGGTTGCCATGCACATACAGGCCCGGCTCGGCCTGATGGGTCAGGGCAAGACCAGCCTCCTCGGCAACGGCAGTATACAGGTCGGCAAGCTCGTCGGTCAGGGTGGCAACATCCACTTCCGCCCAGTCTTCACGTTGCACCCCAGATTCCATTTGCGCAATGCTCAGCAAGGCATTGAATGTCTTGATCAATTCATCCAGATCCTGCATGGTGTCCTGGATCAGGGCGGGGTAATCGGCCTTGTCCTGTGCTTCGTACTGGCTGGCTTCCAGCCGGTTGCGCAAGCGGTTAAGCGGGTTACGCAAGTCGTGGGCCAGATTGTCAGTGACTTCACGCATTCCCTGCATCAGTTGTTCAATGCGTTCCAGCATGGAATTTAGCACCCGGCTGAGGCGGTCGAATTCGTCGTTGCGGCTGGTGACTGGCATCCGTCGTGCCAGATTGCCGCTGATGATGTCATTGGCGGTTTTACCGACTGCATTAATGCGTCGCAGCACGTTGTAACCCATGAAGCTGCCGCCTAGCAGTGCCAGTGCCACAATGGTGGCAATCGCGGCAATCACGGTCTGGAGCAGGCGATCCAGCAGGGTATGCTGTTCTTTCAGGTCAGTAACAACCAGCAACTGGTAGCCGCCGGAAAGTTGCGTCCACAACAGACGCACCGGTTGGGTTTGCTGGCTGGAGCCGGTAATCTTACCCAGTGGTACGGTGGCAAATGCCTGGGTATGGTCACCACTGAGGGTCTCGAAATCGAGTTCTCGGGTCAAATCCTGTTGTTGGCGGTGTACCAGATTGGAAATCAAGAAACCCGAACCACCTTCACTGTTGCGGATCTGGATGATTTGTACCAGACCTTCTACTGCTGACGTGCGGTAACGGCTCAGCAGGACATCGGTTTCCAGTTGCAAACGGGTGTCGGTTTGCTGCTGCATTTGCGCTTTCGCCATCCAGTAAATGAAACCGAGTGCACCCGCCGCTACCATGCTGAACAGCAGGGCGTACACCAGTGACAAGCGGAAAACCGAGGTTTCAAACAGTTTGCGGATCATGCAGCAAGTACCCCGCGCCCCGGATGGTGTGTAGCAACGGTGTGTCGAAATCCTTGTCGATCTTGCTGCGCAAGCGGCTGATGTGTACGTCGATGACATTGGTTTGCGGGTCGAAATGGTAGTCCCACACTTTTTCCAGCAGCATGGTACGGGTCACGACCTGCCCAGCATGGCGCATCAGGTATTCCAGCAGGTTGAATTCGCGGGGTTGCAGGGGAATGGGGACACCGTTGCGAGTCACACGCCGCTTGAGCAGATCCATTTCCAGGTCACGTACCTTGAGGAAGGTCTGTTCCTGCGTTGGCTGGGTGCGGCGCAACAATGCCTGCAAGCGTGCCAGTAGTTCACTGAAAGCATAAGGTTTGACCAGATAGTCATCCCCTCCGGCACGCAAGCCTTCCACGCGGTTATCGACTTCGCCGAGGGCACTGAGGATCAGCACCGGGGTCTGCATCCCTTGCGCCCTGAGGGTCTGGATCAGGGAAAGCCCATCCCGTCTGGGAAGCATCCGGTCGACGATCAGGGCATCGTAGTGACCTTGCAGAGCCAGATGCAGGCCATCCTCGCCGTCGGCAGCGTGGTCAACAACATAGCCACTTTCCATCAGCCCTTTCTGGATGAAACTGGCAGTTTGGCGGTCATCTTCAACGATCAGTATGTTCATGGTTTACAAGCATAAACCAACAAGCGGATTTGGGAAGTGACGGATTGTTAATGTTGCCTGTTTTCCGCAAGTCATGGGCTTTTGTGTAAAATGACAGACATGAAAACACAACAGGATGTAATGCAAATAATGTTGTTGCATAAAGGTTTGTTGCGGGTAGTGACATGGATGATGTTGGCCTGCTTACTGCCTGCTAGCGGGTTGGCTTCCCAGCCAGTACTGGAGAATGTGACCCTGCAACTGAAATGGTGCCACCAGTTCCAGTTTGCCGGTTATTACGCTGCCCAGGAAAAAGGCTTCTTTCATGAGGAAGGTCTGAATGTCAGCCTGCTTCCCGGTGGGCCAGCGATTGCGCCCCTAACCGAGGTGATGGAAGGGCGGGCGCAATACGCTATTGACGCAGGCGAACTGGTGTATTACCGCTTGCAGGGTAAACCGGTGGTGGCGCTGGCAAGCATTTTCCAGCATTCCCCGGCAGTGTTGATGACGCTGAGCAATTCCGGTTTGCGCACCCCGCACGACCTTGCATACAAGCGGGTCGGTATTCTGGTGGGCGGCAAACCCATCGTGGAAATGGCTGCCATTTTTGTCAACGAGGGCGTCAAGTTGGATGCCTTGGCGTTGCATTCCAATGCGGTTGGTATGGATGCCCTTGCCAAAGGGGAGCTGGATGCCGACTACGGTTACATGACCACGGATCCTTTCCGCAACCAGCAGGCAGGACGTGAGATACATTACATCCAGCCAATCAACTACGGGGTCGATTTCTATGGCGACACCCTGTTCACCACCGAACGGCATATACAGGAATATCCCGAGCAGGTGGCTGCCTTGCGCCGTGCGGTGGTGCGCGGCTGGCAGTATGCACTGGATAACCCGGATGAAATCATCAATATCATGCTGGAGCGTTATCCCGACCTTGAGCGTGATGCGCTGAATTTCGAGGCTGAAAAAATCCGCGAACTGGTTAGGCCAGACATTGTGCAAATCGGGCACATGAACCGGGAGCGCTGGCGGCGTATGGCGGATACCTTTGTAAAACTGGGTATGGTGAATGACACCACTTATCTGGACGGCTTTCTGTATGACAACGGGCAAAAGCCGGATTATGCCTGGGTATGGTGGACACTGGGGGTGCTGGGTATTGCGGTTGCTGTCGGTTTCTTTGTCAGTGGTGTGGTTGGCTGGCTGAATGGGCGTTTGCAGGAAAAGAATGCCTTGTTGCAACAGGCCATACAGGCGCAGCAGGAGACCGACCAGCGCTTGCAGGAAAGCCAGCGTTCCCTGCAAAGTCTGGTCGGCAATTTGCCGGGCATGGCTTACCGTTGCCGTCATGACCGTGACTGGAGTATGGAATTTGTCAGTGAAGGCTGCGAATCCCTGACCGGGTATCCGCCAGTCATGCTGACGGGTACGCACAGGCTGGATTATGCCAACCTGATTCACCCGGACGATATGGATCGGGTCTGGCAACTTGTTGATACGGCAGTCACTGCGCGACAGCCTTTCCAGCTAACCTACCGTATTCGCCACCGTTTGGGCGAATGGCGTTGGGTGTGGGAACAGGGGCATGGTGTGCAATGGGATGCAGCAGGTGTACCGCAATTGCTGGAAGGCTTGATCATGGATATTACTTCACAGGTCGATACCCAGCAAAAACTGCAACAGGCCAAGGACCAGGCGGATGCGGCCACCCGCGCCAAATCCATTTTTCTGGCGAATATCAGCCATGAAATCCGTACCCCCCTGAATGCTGTTACCGGGCTTGCCCAGTTGTTACAACAGGCTGGGCTGGATGGCAGGCAGCGTGATTACGTTGAGCAGCTTTACAGCTCTTCGCGGCTGTTGATGGGGATTGTGGAAGATGTCATGGACTTTTCCTGTATCGAAGCGGGGGAAGTGGTGTTGCGTCCGGCAGCATTCAATTTGCAGGGTATTCTGCAAAGTGTCGGGCATATGATTCAGGGGCAGGTGCAAGCCAAGGGACTGTTGTTTCATCTGGAGCTGGATACCAGCATACCGCCGGTACTGGTGGGCGACCCTTTGCGTTTGAGTCAGGTGCTAAACAATCTGTTGGGCAATGCGGTCAAGTTTACCCGGCAGGGCAGCGTGTTGCTGCATGTCAGCCAGCAAGCGGCAACCGATGGTCAGATCCGTTTGCAGTTCAGCGTGCGGGATACCGGCATAGGCATTTCTGCCAGCCAGCGGGAACGTTTGTTCGAGCCGTTTGTGCGGTTGGAATCAGGGCATCCGGGCACGCAAGGGGCGGGGTTGGGGCTTTCCATCAGCCGTCGCCTGATTGAACTGATGGGGGGCAGCATCCGGGTGGAAAGCATTCCCGGTGTGGGGAGCGAGTTTTCGTTTTGCGCCGATTTCGGCGTGGAAGCCCGGCATACTACGCTGACAAACCGGCCAGTGGTCAGGTCTGAAAGTATGGCATCAGGTCTGGCAGGCAAGCGGATTTTGCTGGTGGATGATGAGGCATTGAACCGTATGCTGGCTCAGGAGTTGCTGCACATTTTCGGTTGTCAGGTACAGAGCGCCAGCAGCGCGGCTGAAGCCCAGGCAATACTGGAGCAGGCAACGTTTGATGCCGTGCTGATGGACGTTGAAATGCCCGGTATGAAAGGTGACGAGCTAACCCGGCAATTGCGTAAGGATTCGCGTTGGCAGACCCTGCCAATTATTGCCCTGACGGCTCATGCCACTACAACAGTCCGTGACCAGTGTCTGGCAAGTGGCATGAGTGATTATCTTGCCAAACCGTTTGAAGTGGCGCAGTTGCAGGCAATCCTGTTGCAGTGGGTAGACAAGCCGCTCAGCCAGCATCCGGTGCTGGCTTTTTCGCAGGTGGCAGTGGCGCAAGATAGCCAATGAACAGCAGCAGGATGCCCACACTCAGGAAAGACGCAATCCGTGCTAGCGTGCCAGACGAGGCGAAATCCACCACAAACAGTTTCAGTACTACCGCTGCCAGCAAGGTAGCCCCGCTACTCCACAACAGACGGCTTCCGGTGCGGTTGCCACGCCAGGTCAGCACCAGCCCTGTGAGTGTCCACAAGATAGCCAGCCCGGTCTGGGTACTGGGTTCCGCCAGCAAATCCGGGAATACCCACGGCAAGCCACCCCAATGATGCTGGACACGCAGCCAGACAACATTGAGCCATAGGAAAGCCAGCACCAGCAACACTTGCAGCACCGTCTTGCCGCTTGCGCCATCCACTGCCAGTGCCGGGAATATCTGTTGCCGGGTAAAGGTGCGGTACAGTGACAGGCAGGTGACACCCAGCAGCAAGGCCACCGCATCCAGCGGGTTCAGCAACGGCAACCACGGCAACGGGCTGCTGTCACCAGCAAAGCGCAGTGATGCCAGCAGCCAGAGTGCCAGCAAGCCCGCCAGCGGAATGCCAACCCCCAGCAGCAAACCAGACTGGTAAGCCGGAACAGGCCACCACTTGCCACGCATCAGCCACCACAGGCCAGCAATACCTGCCAGTGGCAGGCTGGCGACATACCAGGCATTGGTGGTCACAAAATGTGCCAGCATCTGCACATGGGTTTCATGGCTCAGCAACAGGAGCACCAGCCACATAACGGCTACCTGCATGAATACCAGCCACTCGCCCAGCCAGCCACGTTGCTGATAGCGGAACAACACTGCGTACAGGCCAGCGATGTTGGCAGGCCACAGCCACCAGCCCTGCGCCAGCAGCAATGATTCCTCGCGTGTCGCCAACTCCAGCAGCGCCATACCTGCCAGCAACACTGGCAACAGCAGCAGGATGCGCAACAGGCTCCATTCCGCCAGCCAGCCCATTGCCAGCAGCAGGAGGCAAACCAGCAATGCATAAGCCAGATGCAGGTCGATAAACTGCGTATCCAGACTGAAACGCACAATCTGTAGCTCAAACAGCGCGGTCAGGAACAACAAGCCACTCAACAGCAACACAATGGCCAGTGGTTGTTCATAGCCCCGTTTGCCCACAAAATGGGCTGACAGCAAGCGGCTGGATACCAGCATGGCAAGCGCGACCAGCAGCATGGTCAGGAAATGCTCGTTGAAAAACGCCATCGCCCCGGCAGGCAGTGGTTTGAATGCCATGCCCCACAGCAGCGCCAACAAGGCTGCATAATGCAGCAGGATGGCAAACAGTCGCCGTAACCATTGCTGCTGGCGGATACTGATCCACAGGATACCAGCCCCTTCCAGCGCCCAGGCTGAGGAAGTGGCAACCCCATCTACCGCAAACGGAATGGCCAGCGTCAGGAAAATGACCCCCAGTGCCAGGAAGGTATCCGCCAGCAATTGCTGCGCCTTGCCAAAACGCAGCCGAATTCCCCACCTCGCCAGCAGGTAGAACACACCAACGACCGCTGCACTGATGGCGATGCCGTATTCAAACTGCTGTACCAGCGCCACCTGCATTCCAAAGCCCAGCAAGGGTGTGCCGAATACCAGTGTGCCATCCACCTTGTCCTTGAAGCTGACCGGGGTACGGGTGGCAAACAGCACTGCAATCGCCACATAAAATACAAAGAACAGGATCAGGAAGGGTTCGGTGGTGTTGAAATTTTCCGGCTGATAGCTGTGCCAGCCCCACAAGCTGGCAATCACGAACGTGAACACAAACCCCAGCAGGTTCAGCAAGCGCCACGAGCGGAACCAGGCAATGCCGACAATTCCAGCGTTGAGGATGGCATAAAAGCTGAACAGGCCAATGTAATTGTTGCTGTCGGTTGAGGTTAGCAGCGGCGCAAGAAACCCGCCCACCGTGGCATAAGCCGCCATTGGCAGACTGTTTTGCATGACCGCCAACCCAGCGGCTGCGGCAACAATCACCACCAGCAAGGCAAACGCAGGGGTAGCGGGTAACAGGTGATATAGGCTGAATGCGCCAAACACGGTCAGGTACAGCAGCCCAACCCCGCCTGCTTGCAAAATCAGGCCGTATGACCCGGCACGCTCCCGCAGTTTCCAGCCATAGGCCAGCAAGGCCAGTGCTCCGGCAGCGGCTCCGGCTAGGCGCATTTCCACCGGAATCAGGTTGTGTTCCAGTGAGTAGCGCAGCAGGAACACCACGCCTATGAACAGCAGCACGATACCTGCTCGCACAAACGGGTTGCCGCCGACCAGCCAGTCCCAGGCGGCAGTGAATGCCTTGTCCAACACTGTTCCTTGCGGTGGTGCCGGTTGCCGCTCGGGTTGTGGGCGGGTTGGCGCTGCTATCCACTGTTCGCTGTCGCCATCTGGCTGGATGCTGCTGTGTGTAGGTGTCGCTGTTATGGGGGCAGGTTCTGCGACATGTTCATGGCTGGTACGGGTAATCACAGGTGTTGTGGCTTGGTGGGGAATCTCGCTGGTTTGCGGGCTATGCGTCAGCCGTTGTTGCAGATGCCTGACCTGTTCGGACAACTGGTAAACCCAGGCCAGCAACAGGCCAAGCAGCCCGCCAGTGATGGGGGATTCGTCAAAAGCCGTAAACAGGGCGGCTCCAGCAATCAGGCTGAACAGTACAAGCATGGCAGTCACCTGCGGGTTGATCACGGGCTCAAGTATAGGGAGCTTGCAGGCGGTGGGCAGCAATAGCAGGATAGGTGGAGATTTTTGGCGCTGTCAGTAGCGAATATCGCTACTTTGGGCAAAGAAAAAGGGAGCGCAGTGCGCTCCCTAACTCCTTTATTGGTATTCTCAGCGGAGAATGCTATTGCTTATTTCAAATCATCGCCGGTCATTGGGGTCAGGGCAGTCGCATTCTTGGCGATGTCTGGCAGTTTGTCTGCCGCGACTGTTACCAGACCTTTGTCAGCCAGATAACCATCCACGCCCATTGCATTTTCGCTGACGTATTCAGCAACAAATTCCTTGATGCCTTTTACTTGATCAACGTGGGCGTTTTTCACGTAAACGTACATGGAACGGGACATCGGGTAGCTTTTGTCGATCACGGCTTCGGCGGAAGGTTTCACCCCATCAATACCCAGACCGTTGAGCTTGTCTTCGTTTTGCTCCAGGAAGCTGAAACCAAATGCGCCCAGTGCATCAGGGTTGGCTTCCAGTTTTTGCACGATCAGGTTGTCGTTTTCGCCTGCTTCGATGTAAGCACCATCTTCACGGATAGTTTGGCAAGCCGCTTTGAAGGCTTTTTCGTCTTTTTCTTTCAACGCTTTCAGGGAGTCGATTTTCTTGCAACCGCCTTCCATGCCGAGTTCGTTGAACGAGTCACGAGTACCGGAGGTTGGTGGCGGACCGAGAACTTCGATCTTGACAGCAGGAAGCTCAGGATTGACATCTTTCCAGGTTTTGGCGGTGTTGGGTACGAGCTCGCCCTTGTCGTTAGGCACGTCTTTTGCCAGCGCCATGTACAGGTCTTTCAGGCTGAAGTTTTTGAACTCCTGGCCTTTTTTGGATTGTGCAATGGTCAGGCCATCGTAACCCATGTGGATTTCAGTGATGGCATCAACGCCATTTTTTTTGCAGTCTTCAAACTCGCTTTTTTTGATGCGGCGGGAAGCGTTGGTCAGGTCTGGTGTTTCGATGCCAGCGCCTGCACAGAACAGCTTCATGCCACCGCCAGTGCCGGTTGCTTCAACTTTAGGAGCCGGGTTGCCGGTTTTCTTGGCAAACTGTTCAGCAACAGCCGTGGTGAATGGATAAACGGTGGAAGAACCAACGATTTCGATGTTGTCACGTGCCTGAGCAGCAGTAGCAGACAGCGCCAGAGCGGCAGTGATTGCCAGAACAATTTTCTTCATTTGAAAATCTCCAAAATTTGCATGTCGAATTCTTTGTCAACCATTTTCGGCTGAACTGTGGTGTACTCTACGGTGCAAATATGACAGCTTTGTGACAATCGGAAAAATATTGCGTTGCAGACTTTTGCTTGCCAGCATAGGCAGATAATGTCGGCAGAACCCATAAAAAGGAGCAAGTAGTGAAGCCAATTCGCCGAATTTTTCGCCTAATCCGTTTGGTACTGCACATTTTGAACGGGGTTTTCCTGACTCTGTTGTTTGCGGGATTGTTGCGTATGTCATTTGATACCCCCTTTTTCAAACGTCTGGTTGGTTGGTGGCTGGGGCGAATTCCGCACCTGATGGGCATACGGGTCAGTGTGACCGGTGAACCGGCAGGACAGGCGGTGCTGATGGTTGCCAACCACATTTCCTGGCTGGACATCGCGGTGCTGGGGGGCGCTGCCAACCCGCGTTTCCTTTCCAAGCAGGAGGTGCGGCACTGGCCGGTGATTGGCTGGCTGGCAGCTAAATCCGGTACGCTATTCATCACGCGTGGGCAAGCAGGGGCGGCGGCACAAGCGGCTTCCACCATCCTGCAAGCCTTGCAGTCGGGCAGGGGGGTGCTGCTGTTCCCGGAAGGCACGACCACGACTGGCAACGATGTGCGTACTTTCCATGCGCGTCTGTTTGCCCCGGCGTTTGATGCGGCAGTGCCGGTACAGCCGGTGGCGTTGCGCTATCCCGGGGCGGATGGTCTGACCCATCCGCTGGTTCCTTATGTGGATAACCAGTCGTTGATGGATAACCTCAAGGCAGTGCTGGGGGAAACGGGGCTGCGGGCAGAGGTGCATTTCCTGCCACTGGTGGAAACCAGCGGCATGGATCGCAAGAGCGTGGCTGCCCGCTGTGAACAACAGATCCGGGCAGCGGTACGCAGCGAGGGTTAAGGGTTAGTGGCTGTCGCGCTGGTTGGTCTGGTTGCCATGACCGCTGTGGCTGTGGTGGCTGATTTTGTCCATGACTGCATACAGCACGCCGGAAACTACAAAGGTCAGGTGGATGCCAATCATCCAAGCCATGTGACGGTCGGTATAGTTGTCAACACCCATGAAGGTTTTGAGTAGCTCCACCCCGGAAATGGCAACAATAGAGCCGATCAGTTTCAGCTTCAGGTCGGTGAAGCCGATGTGCCCCATCCAGTCCGGTCGGTCGGCGTGCCCGTGCAGGTCTTCCATCTTGGAGACGAAGTTTTCATAGCCGCTGAAAATGATGATGACCAGCAGGTTCATGACTAGGGAGATGTCAACAAGGGAAAGCACCCCCATAATGATTTCATTATCGGAAGCGGTGAACAGGTTGGAGAGCAAAAACCATAACTGCTTGCCTGCCTTGACCAGCAGGACGACCAGCGAAAGCACCAATGCAAGGTAGACCGGGGCAATCAGCCAGCGGCTGGTAAACAGGAAGTGTTCAAAGTGGTTTTCCAGTTTTTTCATGTGGGGAATCTTCTTGGGGTAGCTAAAAACCGGGCAATCATAGCGGTCGCATGGGTTGCCAGCAAGCAACCACCCAATCTTCTGAACCCGGCAATGGACAATACGACAGGTGGGAACTGGGTGAATTGTTAGCCCTCACCATAACCCCCGCCACCCGGTGTAGCCACCGTCAACACATCCCCCGCTGCTACCTCCACCTGCGCAATGCCTTCCAGCGTTTGCAAATAGCCATCGGCACGTAATACACGATTCACGCCGCACTGCCCATTCCTGCCGCCCGCCATCCCATACGGCGCAACCTTGCGATGCCCCGACACAATGCTCACGGTCATTGGCTCCAGAAACCGGGTTTTGCGCACCACACCATCGCCGCCGCGCTGTTTGCCTTTACCGCCAGAATGCGGGCGAATGTGGAACGCTTCCAGCCGCACCGGAAAGCGCGTTTCCAGAATTTCGGGGTCGGTCAGACGTGAATTGGTCATGTGGGTATGCACCGCGCTTGCACCGTCTGCTTTAGCCGTTGCTCCCGCGCCGCCGCACAGGGTTTCGTAATATTGGTGTTGTGCATTGCCCCACGTCACGTTGTTCATCGTGCCTTGTGCCGCACCCATAGTGCCGAGTGCGCCGAACAGCGCGTCGACTACGTATTGCGAGGTTTCCACATTGCCCGCCACCACTGCCGCCGGGTATTGCGGGTTCAACATTGAGCCGGGGGGAATGATGATGTGCAACGGTTTCAAGCAGCCTTCGTTGAGCGGGATATTGTCTTGCACCAGACAGCGGAATACGTACAGCACCGCAGCGCGGGTAATCGCAGTTGGCGCATTCAGGTTGCCGGGGTGTTGCGGGCTGGTTCCGCTGAAATCCAGCGTAGCGGAACGATTTGCCGCATCCACGGTAATTTGCACGCAAATGCGGCTGCCATCGTCCATGTCATACTGGAAACTGCCATCTTTGAGATTGCCAATCACACGCCGCACCGAGGCTTCTGCGTTGTCCTGCACATGGCGCATGTAGACTTGCACCGTTGCCAAACCCATTTGTGCAATCATGCCGGTAAGCTCGGTTTCACCACGGGTACACGCCGCCAGTTGTGCCTTCAAATCGGCGATGTTGTAGTCGATATTCCGCGCCGGGTACGCACCCGATGCCAGCAATGCACGAATTTCAGCTTCGCGGAAATGCCCACGCTCCACCAGTTTGACGTTGGTGAGGAGGATGCCTTCTTCGTCAATCGTGCGGCTTTGCGGGGGAATCGAGCCGGGGGTAATGCCGCCCACATCCGCATGATGCCCACGGGTGGCGACGTAGAAAATGATGGTGTTGCCACTTGCTTCAAACACTGGTTTGACGACGGTGATGTCGGGCAAGTGCGTGCCGCCGTGATACGGGTCGTTGAGGACGTAGGCATCGCCTGCTTGCATTTGCCCCGCGTTAGCACTGATGACGGCTTTGATGCTTTCGCTCATGCTGCCCAGATGCACCGGCATGTGCGGCGCGTTTGCCACCAGATTGCCGGAAGGGTCGAAGATCGCGCAGGAAAAGTCCAGCCGTTCCTTGATATTTACCGATACTGCCGTTTGTTCCAGTACGAAGCCCATTTGTTCAGCGATGGACATGAAGAGGTTGTTGAAGATTTCCAGGCGGATGGGGTTGGGGGTATCGTGCCTGTGGCTCCCCCCCATCCCCAGCCCTTCCCCCGCAAGGGGGGCAGGGAGTGAAGAGGAGGAGGGGAGAGAGCACATCTCAAGATTGCCGAGTTCGGTTAGTTGAACTTTCCAATTAGGTTCAACTACCACCGTCCCGGTACTTTCCAGAATTACTGCTGGCCCTGTAATTATTTGTCCAACACACAAATGATCCCGTTGATAAAATGGCGTATCCCGCCATTCCCCGCGCATAAACACCTGATGCGAAGTGATGTACTCTTCGCTCCCTGCCCCCCTTGCGGGGGAAGGGTCGGGGAAGGGGGAAAGTCGGGCTTCAGCCCGACCCACAGCAATCCCCTCCACCTCAACACTCGCCACCACCACCGCTTTTTCGGCCGCAGTAAATCCAAATCGCTGCCGATGCCCCCCCTCAAACGCTGCCCGAATCCCCGCCGCATCCTCACCAACCCATGCCACCAGCAAGCTCGAATCCGATCCCGCATATCGGCAATGCAAGCGCGTTTCATGTCGTATGTGCGCCGTGTTGACACCTTGGCTACGAATATGCGCCGCCGTTTCCGCCACCAATTCTACCTGTCGTTGCTGCAAACCCACCAGCAGCGCATCATCCAACACCGTTTCCACACTGCGCGTCACAATATGGCGCACATCCGCCAGCCCCATGCCATACGCTGACAAAACGCCCGCCAACGGATGCAAAAACACCTTGCGCATTCCCAACGCTTCCGCCACCAGACACGCATGTTGTCCACTCGCTCCGCCAAAGCAGCACAGCGCGTATGCGCTCACGTCATAACCGCGTTGTACCGAAATCTTTTTAATCGCATTTGCCATATTCTCAACAGCAACGCTGATGAAACCTTCGGCGACTTGTTCGGGTGTGAGGCTGCGGCTGCGTTCAGCCAGTCTGGTGAATTTTTCTCGCACTACCGTCACATCCAGCGGTTCATTGCCTTCGCGCCCGAAGATATGCGGGAAATAATTCGCCTGCAATTTACCCAACAACACATTGCAATCGGTGATGGTTAATTCGCCACCACGCCGATACGCCGCAGGCCCCGGATTGGCTCCGGCAGAATCGGGACCAACGCGGAAACGTTGCCCATCGAAATGCAAAATCGAACCGCCACCCGCAGCAACAGTATGAATCAACATCATTGGCGCACGAATCCGCGCCCCGGCAATGTGGCTTTCCAGCGTGCGTTCGTATTCGCCTGCAAAGTGGCACACATCGGTGGATGTGCCGCCCATATCAAAGCCAATCAGCTTGTCGAAACCCGCCGCCTGTGCGGTTTGCACCATGCCGACCACGCCACCTGCTGGCCCTGAGAGAATCGCATCCTTGCCCGCAAAGTGATCCGCATGGGTCAAGCCGCCGTTGGATTGCATGAAAAACAGTTTCGTATCCGGCAATTCCCGCGCCACTTGCTCCACATAACGGCGCAACACCGGGGAGAGGTACGCATCCACCACCGTGGTATCGCCGCGCCCGACGAATTTGATCAGCGGGCTGACCGTGTGGCTGGTGGAAATCTGGGTGAAACCAATGTCGCGGGCAATCGCTGCCACCAAGGTTTCGTGCTGCGGGTAGCGGTAAGCGTGCATAAACAGAATCGCTACTGAGCGCAAACCCTTGGCGTAAGCGGCTTGCAGGGCAGGGCGGATTTGCGCCGCATCCGGTGCTTGCAGGATTTCACCGTCAGCAGTAATGCGTTCGTCGATTTCCAGCACGTCGGTGTAGAGCATTTGCGGCAATGTAATGTCAAGCGCGAACAGATCGGGGCGTTGCTGATAGCCAATCCGCAAAGCATCGCCGAAACCGCGCGTCGTCACCAGCAGCACGGGTTCGCCTTGATGTTCCAGCAGGGCGTTGGTGGCAACGGTCGTACCCATCCGCACCGTGTCGATGTGTGCGGTGGGGATGGCTTGCCCAGCCTCCAGCCCCAGCAAATCGCGAATGCCTTGAATCGCCGCATCGGGGTAGCGTTCCGGGTTTGCGGATAGCAGTTTGTGGGTGCGTAATGTGCCGTCCGGGGTGTGCGCCACGATGTCGGTGAATGTGCCGCCACGGTCGATCCAGAATTGCCAGCGGGCTTGGGTCATGGGGATGCTCCAGGGGTTTGAGGTTGCCTATTTCGCCGGATTATATCAGCGTTATGCTGCACGGCTTTGGTTCAGGGTTATAATCACCCCCCATGAAAATCCAGGTCAGCCAACTCATCGTCAGATTCCTGCAACAACTGGGGATCGACACCATTTTCGGAATGCCGGGGGCGCACATCCTGCCGGTATACGATGATTTATACGATTCAGGCATCCAGACCGTGCTGGTCAAGCACGAACAAGGGGCGGCCTTCATGGCGGGTGGCTATGCCCGCGTGAGTGGGTGCATCGGTGCGTGCATCACCACCGCAGGGCCGGGGGCAAGCAACCTGATTACCGGCATTGCCAATGCCTACGCCGACAAGCTGCCGATGATCGTGATTACCGGCGAAGCCCCCACCCACATCTTTGGGCGCGGTGGCTTGCAGGAAAGCTCCGGCGAAGGCGGCAGCATCGACCAGACCGCGCTGTTTTCCGGCGTCACCCGCTATCACAAGCTGATCGAACGCACCGATTACATCACCAATGTACTGAACCAGGCTGCCCGCCAACTGGTGTCGGATGTACCCGGCCCGGTGGTGTTGAGCATCCCGGTCAATGTGCAAAAGGAATTGGTGGATGTGTCGATTCTGGACAAATTGCCCACCCTGAAGCCGCCGCCCAAGCTGCAAATTCCACCGCAATTGCTGGAACAGTGCGCCGACATGATCCGCCAAGCGCAACGTCCGGTGGTGTTGGCGGGCTACGGTTGCGTGCAATCTGCCCAAGCCCGTGCCGAATTGCGCAAATTCAGTGACCACCTGCACATCCCCGTTGCCACCAGTTTGAAGGGCAAGGGCGCGATTGATGAGCGTTCCGACTTGTCACTAGGCAGTCTGGGCGTGACCTCCAGCGGTCATGCCATGCACTATTTTCTGCAAGAAGCCGACCTGATTATCCTGCTCGGCGCGGGTTTCAACGAACGCACCAGCTATGTGTGGAGCAATGGTATCCTGCACAACAAGAAAATCATCCAGGTTGACCGCAATGTGGCGCAACTGGAAAAGGTGTTCAAGGCGGATTTGGCGATCCAGTCCGATCTGGGCGATTTCCTACGCTCCATCAATGCCTGTTGTGTCCCGCAAGGGCTTGAGCCGAAACCGCGCCCGGATTTGGCAGCCTTCAAACAGCGCATCGACCAGCACAATGCCCACAGCGGGCAAATCATTTTCAACGAAAAATTCGATCTGGTGAAAACCCTGTTTGCGCATCTGGAGCAGCATTTCCAGCAAGGCATTGTGCTGGTGGATGACAATATCATTTTTGCGCAGAACTTTTACCGGGTGAAAGACGGCGACAACTTCGTGCCGAATACCGGGGTATCGTCGCTGGGTCATGCAATACCCGCCGCGATTGGCGCACGTTTCACGCAAGCTATGCCGACTTTCGCCATTCTCGGTGACGGCGGTTTCCAGATGTGCTGCATGGAAATCATGACGGCGGTGAATTACCAGATTCCGCTCAATATCGTGCTGTTCAATAACCAGACGCTGGGTTTGATCCGCAAAAACCAGCACCAGCAATATCAGGCGCGTTTCCTCGATTGCGATTTTCAAAACCCCGATTATGCACTGCTGGCAAAATCTTTTGGCATTAACCATTTCCGGGTGGAAACGGCTGCCGATTGCCAACAGGTGTTTGCGCAAGCCGATTTCCAGCGCGGCATCAACCTGATTGAATTGCTGGTTGACCGCGACGCTTACCCGAATTATTCCTCACGCCGTTAAGATGCCAATGTCTGCCACCTTTGATTTTATCCTCAGCATCCCGGTCGCTGACCGCCCCGCGCATTTGCGCCACTGTCTGGAAAGCATCCAGCAGCAACGCGCATTGTACGGCTACCCCGGCAACATCACGGTGGTGGTCGCCGAAGACAGCCGCGAACCGCGCCACATCGCCGCGCACAAAGCCCTAGTGGCGGAATACCGTGCACAAGGGCTGGCGGTGATTCACTTTGATTTGCCGGAACAATATCGGGTGTTGCAAAGCATTCCTGAATCGCAACGGCAACAGTTGGGCAGGTTATTGACGACCCAACCCGCCGAACACTTTTACCGCAAAGGGCAAGCAGCCAACCGCAACCTCAGCTACCTGAAAATGCTGGAGCTGACCGAGGATAAAACCCGCACCCTGTATTATCTGGTGGATAGCGACCAGTTGTTTTTGCCGGAACTGGATTATTTCCACACCATCAACCGCATTTTCCAGACCACCAACACCACGATGTTGACCGGGAAACTGGTGGGCGACCCGCCGGTATCGCCTGCGGTGATGGCGGCAAATTTTCTGGATGATGTGGGGGCGTTCCTGCATGAAATCGGCGGTTATGCCGGGCAGGGCGAATGCCAGTTCCACCGTGATACCCCATTACCGGGCGATGCGGCTTATCACGACATGGCGCCACTGTTTGGTTTGGGGCAACAGGTGGATCATTTCGCTTACCGTTGCCCTTTGCACGGCGAACATGACCATGCGGCTTGTCTGGCGCATTTTGCCGTGCGTTTGTCCGCGTTCTTTTCGGGCGAACATTTGACCCGCAAAACCGCGTTCCAGCCCGCTGCGGATGTGCTGCAACTCTCCCCGGCGCGGACAGTTTACCCCGGCAATTACATCGTCAATTTCGACGGGCTGAAATACATCATCCCGTTCGGGCATTTGCGGTTGCGGATGTCAGGGCCGACGGCGGGGCGCTTGATTCAAGCGGAAATCGGCGCACGCTTTGCCTCCGCCAACCTGCCGATGCTGCACAAGCGCACCACGGATGAGGATGACGGTTTCCGCCCCGGTGTGGAGCAACAGCACGACGCGGCGATTGATATTTCCGATGAATTCGAGCGGCAGTTTTTCGGCGATTTGATGCTGTTTTCGGTGGTGGAGTGGTTGAAAACGTACCACCTTGACCAACTCAGTGACACTGATTTACTGACGCAAGTGCTGGCAAAAGTCGAAGCGGAATTGCTGACCTTGTATGCCAGCAAACACGCGGCGGTGAATGCGCGACGGCTGGAGCTGGAACAGTGGGTGCAACAGCCGCACCATTGGTGGCACGGGACGCCAGCGATGCAGCAGGTGTTGCAATTCCTCGGCAATATCGGGCGGAATTTCAGTGACCAGTCGCCTGCGTGGGGGCAAATCCAGTCGGTCGCGCATCGGCAACAGCGCAAGCAGCAGATTCTGGATGCGTTGATGAATTACCGGGCGGAGCGGGCAGTGTGGGATCAGTTGTTTGCCTGGTAATGTGCCAGTGCATTCGCCACGAGTTGCTGGCGGCATTCCTGATAAGCCTGTCTGGCTTGCGCCAGTAATCCGGTTTCCAGCACGACATCGGGATAGGGGTTGGCTGTACTGAGCACCGTACCGCTTTTGATCGCAGGTGAGGTATCGCCCGCGCCCGCTACCCCGGTTTTGCTGAAATGCTGGTAGTTGGCGGACAGCGGTGTATTGAGCCGCAGCCATTGCCCCAAGGTCGCCAGCATCTTGCCGGTATCCATGCGGATCAATTCAGCATCGAAATAGTAATAACGCTGCGGGTATCGGCAGGCAAAGGCTGCCAACTGTTCCAGCCGCCGGATGTAATAGTGCGTGGCTTCTGCCGGGTCGGCATACAAGGCGTTGGTATTTTTGTCCGCAAACAGCTTGATGATGCTCTTGATGGCCGCTTCTGGTTGGCGCAGGGCGAGCAGGATGGTGACATCTGCCAAGGACAGTGTTTCCAGCTTCAGGGGGTAACCGTTGTGCAGCAACTTGTCGAACAGGTAGCTGCTACCGGGCTTGAGCGCATCGTGGCGGGCGTATTCCTGTTCTTGCCGCGTCAAATCATCCACCGAGGTGTAGCCCTGCTGCATTTCGTAATAGCCGTTGATCTGCGGGTGTGAGCCAAGGATATGCCCCAGCAAGCTGGTGTAGGCACGCATGTGGCTGAGCAGGAAAATCCGGGAAAGTGACTGGGACATGGGGCGTTATCCTCCGCAAGATCAGTTTGGCTGTCAAGTATGCTTTTACGGGTGTTGTTGTTTCTCTGCCAATCCTGCCTCACTGGGCTATAATGCTCCAGCACACACATAACAAACACTAAAGCATCACGGTTGGGTAAAATTTCCCCCAACAGGCTGGAGAATAAAACGCATGAGTAATATACAACAGGGTATGGACGAATCCTTCCTCGACGGCGAACACGCCAGTTTCCTTGAACAGCTCTACCACCAGTACCAGCAGAACCCGCAGAGTGTGGCGGAAGAATGGCAAGGCTATTTCCAGCGACTGGATGCCAGTACCGCGACAACCCAAGCCGGTAGTGGGAACGGGCAGGTGATGACGCATCGCAGCGAGCAATTGAATGTGTCGCGCCTGATCAATGCTTACCGCTATTTAGGGCATCTGGAAGCCAACACCAACCCACTGGGCGATTACGCCTACACGGTTGCAGTGCCGCAACTGATGCTGGAGCATCACCGCCTTGAGAATATTGACCAAGATACCCTGTTTGATCCCGGCTCTTTCAATATCAGTGTCAAACCGACCTTGGGCAACATTCTTCAAGCATTGCGTGCAACCTATGTGGGCAGCATCGGTTTTGAATACATGCATATCCTCGACATCCAGGAAAAGCGCTGGTTGCAGAAGCGGATTGAGCTGGATATGGGTAAACCCCGCCTCCATCAGCCAGAACGCCGCAAGATACTAGAACAACTGACTGCCGCCGAAGGTTTCGAGCTATACCTGCACAAGCGCTATGTCGGGCAAAAACGCTTCGGTCTTGAAGGGGGCGAAAGCCTGATTCCTTTGCTGCAAACCATCATCCACGAAGGTGGCAAACAAGGTTTGCAGGAAATGGTGATCGGCATGGCGCACCGTGGGCGGCTTAATGTGCTGACCAATGTGCTGTGTAAGCCCGCCGGGGATCTGTTTCAGGAATTCGAGGGCAAGGTCGACGCCACTTATACCGGTGACGTGAAATACCACAAGGGCTATTCCTGTGATGTCAGCACGCCCGGCGGCCCGATGCATCTGGTCTTGGCGTTCAACCCATCGCATCTGGAAATCGTCAGTCCGGTGATGGAAGGCTCGGTGCGGGCGCGGCAAGATCGGCGTGAAGACAAGGACGGTGATCAGGTGCTAGGCATTTCCATCCACGGTGACGCAGCGTTTGCCGGGCAGGGTGTGGTGATGGAAACCTTCAACATGGCGCAGACCCGTGGCTACCGTACCCGTGGCACCATCCACATTGTCATCAACAACCAAATCGGTTTCACCACCAGCACGGTGTCGGACAGCCGTTCCACCTATTACCCCACCGACGTGGCGAAAATGATCAATGCGCCGATTTTCCACGTCAATGGCGATGACCCGGAAGCGGTGGTCTATGCGGCACAAGTGGCGCTGGAATACCGCCAGGTGTTCCAGAAAGACGTGGTGATTGATCTGGTCTGTTACCGCCGTTTGGGACACAACGAAGCCGATGAGCCAAACATGACCCAGCCGGTGATGTACAGCATTATCCGTAGCCTGCCAACGACCCGTGCCAAGTACGCCAAACGGCTGGCAGATGAGGGCGTGGTGTCGATGGAAGGTGCGAACGGGCTGGTGGATGCTTACCGCACCAAACTTTCCAACGGCGGCATTACCTGCTGCAACAGCCAAACCCGTTCCGGTTTGCCGCCCGAATTGCAGACCCACTGGAAAGCCTATCTCGACAAACCGTGGCGGCAGGAAGTGGACACGAGCTGCACGCCTGAACGTGTCCGTCACATCAGTGAACGCTGGGTTAGCAATATTCCACAGGATTTCATGGTGCATCCGCGTGTTTTCAAGGTGCTGGAATCACGCGCTGCGATGGGGCAGGGCAAGCAACTGGCTGACTGGGGTTTTGGTGAAAACCTAGCTTATGCCACCCTGCTGGAAGAGGGGTTTGATGTGCGCCTTTCCGGGCAGGACTGCGGACGGGGAACGTTTTCACACCGCCATGCCGTGTTGCACCATCAGCAGCGCCGCGAACAGTGGGTTCCGCTCCAACATACTGCTGATTTTCAGGCCAAATTCACGGTCATCGACTCGGTGTTGTCGGAAGAAGCGGTACTGGCGTTTGAATACGGCTATGCTACTGCCGAGCCGGAAACGCTGGTGATCTGGGAAGCGCAGTTTGGTGACTTCGTAAACGGTGCGCAGGTGGTTATCGACCAGTTCATCAGTTCTGGTGAGCAGAAATGGCAGCGCCTGTGTGGGCTGGTCATGTTCCTGCCACACGGTCTGGAAGGCCAGGGGCCGGAACACTCTTCTGCGCGTCTGGAGCGCTTTGTGCAACTGGCAGCGCAGGAAAACATGCACATTTGTATTCCATCCACTCCGGCACAGGTATTTCATATGCTGCGGCGGCAGATGCTGCGCAAATACCGCAAGCCGCTGGTAGTGTTTACGCCGAAAAGCCTGTTACGCCACCCGCTGGCGGTCAGTGCGCTGGATGAATTCACCCAAGGCAAGTTCGAGCTGGTGATAGATGATGTGGACATTACCAGTGCCGAAGCCAAAGCCAAAGTCAAGCGCGTCATCATGTGCAGCGGCAAGGTCTATTACGACCTGCTGGAAGAGCGCCGCAAACAGAACCTGACTGATGCTGCGATTGTGCGTATTGAACAGCTCTATCCATTCCCAGCGCAGGAACTGGTAGAGGTAATGGCTCACTATCCCAATGCTGAAACCGCGATCTGGTGTCAGGAAGAGCCAGTCAATCAGGGCGCATGGAACGGCATCAAACACCGCTTCGAGGCTTATGAACGTGCCGAAGTGGTGTGTGTCAGCCGCCCGGCAATGGCAGCCCCGGCGGTCGGTTCGTTGTACATGCACCAGCGCCAGCAACAGGCATTGGTCAGGGAAGCGTTAGGTCTGTAAGCAGGTTGTCAGCCGCTGCAACGCGGGAAGTTGTTCATCCATGATGCAATTTCCCGCGCACCTTCCTGAATCCCACCAAAATATCATCAATAAACGTAAACACCACTGGAATTACCAGCAAGCACAAGAACGTCGAAGCCATCAACCCACCAATCACCACAATTGCCATCGGCTGGCGGAAGCTGGGGTCAGCCGCCAGCCCCAGCGCGGTTGGCATCATCCCCGCACCCATGGCAATCGTGGTCATCACAATCGGTCGCGCCCGTTTGTGGCAAGCATCCAGCAAGGCTGGGATGCGCCCGCTCTGGTCACGTTCCCGCGCCATCACCGCATAATCCACCAGCAGAATCGAGTTCTTGGTCACAATCCCCATCAGCATCAGCAGGCCAATCACCGCAGGCATCGAAAAGCTGCTGCCAGTAATCAGCAAGGCCACAAATGCCCCGCCCACCGACAACGGCAATGCCGCCAGAATCGTGATCGGTTGCAAAAAGTCGTGGAACAGCAGCACCAGCACGATGTAGATGAACATTACCCCGATCAGCATCGCTCCACCGAAGCCGCCGAACAGTTCCGCCATGCGCTCGGCATCGCCGGAACTTTGCCGTTCCACACCGGGCGGCAGGGTCTTCAGCGCAGGCAGTTTGTCCACCATCGCCGTCACCTGACCCACCGGCAAACCATTCAGTTCCACATCAATGCTCACATTGCGCTTGCGGTCGAAACGGTCAATCCGCGCCGGGCCGCTGCCGAGGCTCACATCTGCCACCGCCGCCAGCGGTACGGAGCCATTGCGCCCCGGAATCCGCAACTGGCGGATGGTGTCGAGGTCGGCACGCACCGCTTCGTCAAATTGCACGCGGATCGGGATTTGCCGTTGCGGCAAATTCAGCTTCGGCAAGCGGGTGGAAAAGTCGCCGCTGGTGGCGACCCGCACTGCTTGCCCTAGGGTTTCGGTGCTGACGCCCAGTTCGGCAGCGCGGGCGTAATCCGGTGTGATGTGGATTTCCGGGCGTTGCAGGCTTGCGCCTGACACCACATTGCCGATGCCCTGCACGGTGCGCAGGTCGCGTTCAGCCGCTTGTGCCGCTGCAATCAGCGTGTCGCCGTCGTCACTCGCCAGTACCACCTGCATCTTGTCGCCCGCCCCGCCGGAACCCACAGTGAAACGCACCCCTGGTAGTGGCTTGAGGGCAGCGCGGATGTCGGCTTCCACTTCGGTCTGTTTGCGTGAACGCTCTTCGCGGGTGGTCAGTTGCAGGGTCAGAGTCGCCTTGCGGGAATCCGTGCCGCTGGCTTCCGCAAACGGACCGCTGCTGACCCCGCCACCACCGCCGACCACGGTGAAGACTTTCTTCACGTCAGGCAACGGTGCAAGCAACTGGCGGGCTTGTTCGGCAACAGCGTAAGTTTCTTCCAGTGGCGTCCCCGGCTGCATTTCCATTGACACGGAAGTCAGAGCGGTATCGGCAGGTGGCACGAAACCTTTTGGCAGCAACGGCACGATTTGCAGCGAAGCGACAAAAATCGCAATCGCGGCAAACAGGGTGATGAAACGGTGCTTTAAACACCATGCGGCGGCTGCCATGTAATTGCGCATGAACCAGCCGTCTTTTTGCTCCTTCTCCGGGTGCGGCTTGAGGAAATAAGCCGCCATCATCGGCGTGAGCAAGCGTGCGACTGCCAGCGAGAAAAACACCGCTACCGCTGCGGTAATGCCGAACGATTTGAAAAATTTGCCCGGCACGCCACCCATGAATGCGGTGGGCAGGAACACGGCGACCAGTGTGAAGGTAGTGGCAATCACCGCGAGGCCGATTTCGTCGGCGGCTTCCATTGCTGCCTGATACGGGGTTTTGCCCATACGCAGGTGGCGCTCAATGTTTTCCACCTCGACGATAGCGTCGTCCACCAGTACACCAACCACCAGTGCCAGCGCCAGCAGGGTGAGGATATTGAGCGAAAATCCGAAATACTGCATCGCTAGGAAGGTGGGGATGATCGCCAGTGGCAGCGCAGCGGCGGATACCAGTGTGGCGCGGATATTGCCTAGGAACAGGAACACCACCAGGATGGCGAGGGCAGCGCCTTCGTACAGCAGGTGCATGGAGCCGGTGTAGTTGGCCTGGATACGCTCGATGGTGTCGTAGGCTTCGTCAATCTGCACCTGCGGGTGATCGGCGGAGAATTTGGCAACAGCGGCACGTACCCCGTTTACCACGTCGATTTCACTCGCGCCGCGTACTCGTGTGATCTGGAAACCGACCACGGATTTGCCGTTGAACAGGGCATGGGTGGAACGTTCAGCGATGGTGTCCTTGATTTGGGCAATTTGGTCAAGGCGCACATGCCGTCCGTTGGACAGCGGAATGTCGATAGCGCCCAGTTCCGCCGCTGTTTCGACCCGCCCCAAGGTACGCACGGACTGGATGCCACCGCCTACGTCGCCGCGCCCACCGGGTGCATCCTGTTGCATTTGCCCCAGACGATTGGATACGTCAGCAGCGGTGACACCAAGGCCAGCCATCAATGCGGGATTGAGGTCGATGCGTACTTCGCGGTTGACTCCGCCAACCCGAGCTACTTTGCCCACGCCCTTGACGGACATGAGGGCACGTGTGATGTCGTTGTCGACGAACCAGGACAGGGCCTCCTCGTCCATACTGGCGGAAGCCACCGTGAACGTGACCAGCGGGCTGCCTGCGGTGGTGATTTTCGACACGATCGGGTCGTTCATCTGCTGCGGCAGGTTGGCGCGGATGGTGTCGACCGCGTTGCGTACCTCGTTGAGGGCGACTTCGGTATCTTTTTCGATAGCGAATTCGGTGGCAATGCTGGCGCTGCTATCGGTCAGGGTGGTGCGGATGTGTTTGACGCCGGTGATGGTGGCAAGCTGGTTTTCGATCTTACGGGCGACTTCGCTTTCCAGTTGTTCCGGGTCAGCGCCTTCTAGCGAGGCGGTGACGACAATGGTTGGCAGGTCAATGTCAGGGAAGTTCTGAATGCCGAGTGCTTGGAAACCCTTGATGCCGAGGAAGGTCAGCAGCGCGAACAGCAGGATGGCGGGAACCGGGTTGCGGATCGACCAGGCGGAAACGTTCATGATTTGTCCCCGCTATTACCCCCCATCCCCGACCCTTCCCCCGCAGGGGGGGAAGGGAGCGAAGAGGTAGGAGCGGAAGGGGCGTCTTGTTCCCTCACCCCTTGCGGGGGAGGGTTAGGGAGGGGGGTAATTTCCACAGTGTCGCCGTCGTTGAGGAAGCCGCCACCGGTGACGACCACGCGGGCAGAGGCGTCGACGCCATCGGTGATTTCAGTCTGGCCTTGCGCTGTCCTGCCGACTTTGACCTGACGCTGGGCTACCTTGTTTTCTGTGCCGATTTCAAACACGTAATAGTTGCCATCACGCAGGATCACCGCTGACTGTGGCAGGGTCATGGCCTTGGCAGAGCCGGTGAGGATGGCACCTTCCGCAAACATGCCAGCCTTGGCAGGGCTGTCGCTGGGCAGGCTGATGTAAACGATGGCGTTACGGGTATTGGGGTCGAGGGTGGGGGAAACCATGCGCACTTCGCCGCTGACGCTTTCGCCGCCGGGCAGGGTCAGGTGTGCCTGTTGGCCTGGCTGGATGCGGGAAGCGTCACGTCCGGCAATTTCTGCCCGCCATTCGAGCTTGTTTTGGCGCACCATGCGGAACAGTTCCGTGCCGGTTTGCACCACCGCACCGAGGGTGGCAGTGCGGGCGGCGATTACGCCGTCATCGGGGGCAAGAATACGGGTTTGCGCGAGGCGGATTTGCTGGGCTTCGAGTGCGGCTTGCGCCACCGCTTCGCCGGTCAGGTACTGGTCGATCTGCTGGGCAGGCAGTGCGCCGCTGGTTTTGAGGCTGCGGGCGCGGGTGGCATTGGCGCGGGCTTCGTCCAGTCTGGCTTGCGCCTGGGCGACATCGGCCTTGACCGAAGCTTGCGATAGTTTGGCGAGTTCCTGTCCCTTTTTGACTTCTGTACCAACATCAACCAGCACATCGGTGATTTTCAGACCACTGATTTCAGAAGCGATAATGGCTTCTTGCCAGGCAGTCAGTGCGCCACTGGCGGTAATGGTGCTGTTCCAGTCCTGCGTCTGTGGGCTGGCAACCGTGACAGCCAGTGCGGCTTTGGTTGGGGGAACATCAGCCGGTTTGTCTTCGGCATGGGAGAGCGGCAGGGATACTATCGTTGCCAGTGATAGGGCAAGCATGAGGGTAGCGAGCGAGAGGGTATTCTTCATGTTAATGACTGCCAGTCAATTGTTTGTCGGCAAGATTAGATGACCATTGGTCAGTTGTCCAGTTTGACATGGAAAGAGCGCTGTTGCTAGCGGGGTGACACGGTGAATTTGGGCTAGGCAATAATCCTGCGCAAGGATATTTCACCGTCAAGCTGTCCTGACAATCGGTGTGTTTTTTAGGATAATGGAAACGTTTTATCGTTGAATGGACATGCATGATGCAAATTATCAAGCCTTATGGACGTAGTGTTGTAGACACCGGTACAGGTGAACCAACCCAGCGCAAGCTACAGGATAAAAACCAGCAGCAACATGATATTTCGCAGTTTGTTCATGAACATGCCGAACTGGTTGTTGCCCAGTGGATTTCAGTGATTGACAAGATTGCGCGAAAGCCTCATGCCAATGGCAAGAATGCAGGTAAGTGCGGTCTGCCAACGGCAGGGCAGTACCAGTTGCGCGACATATTGGGAACAGCGGCCTGGGTCGAAGTTCTCAAACATTTGTCACCGGGTATGGATGCACAGCGGCAACAGTATCTGGAAACATTGTGGTACTCGAAGATTCATCCCTACGGTAAACAAACACAAGAACAGGAAAAAGCAATACCTCTGCAAGGGCGTTGGTATCAACGGTTTGTAGGTGATGTTCTACCGGAAAATGTTGATGTTGCTTTGGCAAAGCAAGTGGCAGAACGTATCCACCTACATTTGTATGAAGCAGCACTGCGTATCAATCCCGAAGTTAGTGCACGTCGCAAAGGCAGTATTCAGGCGCAGGCAGAAACGATTACGAATAATACTTTGCACCCGGTAGTGCCACCAATGACATGGAGCAAGGCCGATTGGTCGGCCTACAACCGTTATGATGTAGCAGAACGTATCTATCTTGAAGCCAAGTACCGGCTTGAACAAAAGCAGGATGCACGCCAAAAGAAACAACCCATACAGCCCGAATGGCGCATTGACGGCAGCCTGGCAGGCAAGCTCCTGTTTGAACATTGGGCACAAGTGTTCAAAGGCAGTGATGGCAAGTCACGTATCAGTGAGGCCAAAACCCATGCCGCAGGATTATTTGCCTTACATATGGCTGTAAAGGATTTTTATACCCGCCTGTTTGATAGCAACAGAAAAGAAGAAACCTTGGTCAAGTTTCTGTTACCCCAGAAGAAAAAGGCATTACAGGAAAAACTGACGCAGAAATTACAAAATACAGATGTCGCTGCCCGTATCCGTTTAGGCAAAATCCAGTATTACCGTAAAGCACAAGGGGAAGTGGTTCCTTTGGCAAACAGCCGTTTTTGGGGTAGTGATGGGCAGGCAGAAATCAAACGGGCAGAAGCCTTTGTACGTGTATGGCGGCATGTTTTGGGGCAGGCAAATTTAACGTTGGCGAATTGGGCATCACTGGCTTCGCCCGCTGATTTGTGGGGAGGTGACAGTTTCTTTGGTCACTTTTCTACTCATATAAATGGCAAGCTGTTTGCGACGGATATAGGTCTGGATAGTCGCCGCACTGTATTTGATCAAAATCTTCATTTGTTGTTTGGTGATGCTGCTGGTTTGTTCCAGAGTGATGATGAGACCCGCAAGGCAAGCATTTTACTGGCACATAAGTGTGGTGGTGCACTACGCAATGCCGCTTTCCACTTTAAAGGACGCGCCAAGTTTTTACAGGCACTGGAAAATGACCTGCCACAAGCTGCGCAATCGGGTTTGCAAATGCAGTTGTCCAAGCTGTGGGATGAAGCTCAAAACCAACAGGGTTCACGTTTACTGAAGATTTTGGAAGGGGCACATGTTTTTCATGTGTGCACACAGGAACAAGTACAGCAGTTGGTCAATACTTTGGGTAATGTATCAGCGGGGGAGTTGCCATTACCACGTTTTGGCAGGGTTATCGAGCGTAATCATCATGCCCGGTTGGGTACAAACTTGCCAGTACGGGGCAACCGTCAGGCAATGGAGCAACACCCGGCACGCAAGTGTCAGTATGTGATGCTAAAGCTGTTGTATGAACGGGCTTTCCGTGTATGGCTGGAAAATACTACCGATGAGGTGTTCAGTGTCTGGTTGGAGACAGCACTGGAACGTACTACCAATGCAGCACGCAACAACCCGAATGTACAGGGAAAGTCGCAACATGAGCGTGAGTTGGTAATGGCGCGGGCAGCCAAGTTGCCAATTTCCATGCGGAGCAAGGGCGGGAAGGGTAAGGAAAAAAGTATCCGCCAGTTTTTTTATGATTTGTCGGCAGCCACAGCAAGTGAAATGCGTGTTCAGCGTGGTTATGCCAGTGATGCCGGGAAAGCACGGGAACAGGCTGAATACATTGATGAGTTACTGCGTGATGTGGTGGCACTGGCGTTCAGGGAGTTTATCCGTGCCAATGGTTTTGACTGGTTGCTGGATATTGATCCACAGCAGGAATTACGGGAAACCCGCTGTTGCTTGATGGAACATATCCGTTTTCCTGCGATAGCTCCTCGGTCAAACGCTTGGCAACCCGTCTTGTATTTCCTGTTGCATTTGATGCCAGTGGGAGAGGTATCGCAATTGCTGCACCAATTGGCAAAGTGGGAAATTCTTGCCAAGCCGGAACAGGCGCGGACAGATGAAGAAGGGATGCGTCTCCACGCATTGCAGCAGACACTTAAACTGTATCTGGACATGCACGACAGCCACTACACGGGGGCAGAATCCATGCCAGCAGTGGAACGTGCAGTGTTGGATACTTTTGCCACCTTTTATGAAACACGCAATGGGCTGGACAAGGTATTTGAAGATCAGGGCAACGGGCGTGATGGTGCTCGTTATTTGCCACAGCGGGGGTTGCGTGAAATCCGGCGATTTGGGCATGTCCCTGTTTTGCAGGCACTGGTGAAGGATAAAATCACGGCACAAGATGTGACGCATTGTTTGCAGCAGGAAACTGTGCCTGCCAATGGCAAACTCTCGCCTGTTGCACAAGCACAACAGCGCCGTGAAACGTTGCACGGAGAATGGGTGAAGGAGCGTAAACAGTTCAAAGCATACCGTGATTATGCGGCAGCTTTGCAAACAGTGGTGGTGCATCGCCAGCTTTCCAATCATATTCGTCTGGTAGATCATGTGGCTGCACACCGTATTGTGATGAAAGTACTGGCGCGGCTGGCAGATTTTTCTGGCCTGTTTGAGCGTGATCTTACATTTGTAACACTGGCAGCCTTGCATGAGCATCAATTGCAGCCCGAAGATTTCTTTGTGATTGATAATCCACCCAGGTACAACAATAGAGGTGAGCTAGAAAAAGACGGTTTGACCTTGTTCAAGAATGGTCAAGTTATCGAGGCTTTGGGCAAAGTGCAGGCATGTAGGGATGCACTAAAGCATCAAATTGTGGGACAGGTCAATCTTGATGTGCACCGTTCTGTTCGTAATGATTTTGCCCATTTCAATATGCTGTATGGTAAACAACGTACCACTGAAAGTGCCACCAACAGGGTCATTAAATGTCCGGCTGCCCAAGGGTTAAACTTAACCTGTTGGGTTAATTGTGCTCGTAATCTCATGTCTTACGACCGCAAACTCAAAAATGCCGTGAGCCAATCCATCATTGAATTGATGGAGCGAGAGGGATTCATTCTTACATGGGAAATGGACACGAACCACCAACTGTGTAGTCCAAAGCTGCAATCCCGTCAGGTTGAGCATTTGGGTGGACAGCGTTTCCCGTTGGTTAAGGATGAGCGCAAGAAATTGACAATCCGCGAAAATCTGCACTCAGTGGGAATGGTAAAACTGTTGGCACATGCATTTGGTGCAGTTGCAGAAGACGTGAAAGACATCAGTACGCTGGATTTGAATACGGTCAAGTGGGTGAAAAAGGATGCAACATTATAAGAAAAAAGGCAGAATGGCGGGCATCAACTCCGATTGAGGAAGCTGAATGGTGAGCTTTGTTTTCAATGATTTGGCTATCTGTATTTGAGATGGAAATGCTAACTCGGCATATCTCTTTTGATATAGATAGAAAAGTCATGCAACTTGTTGATCCTGAAGGCGATTCTTGACAGGTTGGGGTTTGAATACCACCCCCACATGACGGGGGACTGCAACAATCGCTTTATCGGATCGAATTGATGACTTGAGTTTGAATACCACCCCCACATGACGGGGGACTGCAACCAATTGTATATTATTCAGCCAAGTTTTAATGGTTTGAATACCACCCCCACATGACGGGGGACTGCAACATTCTGATACCTCGCTTGCGCCTGATGTGTCTGTTTGAATACCACCCCCACATGACGGGGGACTGCAACCCACTTCCTATGTCACTGTTTTGGTCGCGCAGGGTTTGAATACCACCCCCACATGACGGGGGACTGCAACCATATTGGTCTCGTCGTTAACAGCGTATGATACGTTTGAATACCACCCCCACATGACGGGGGACTGCAACTGCCGTATCCAACAACATTTTGAATTCCGTTGTGTTTGAATACCACCCCCACATGACGGGGGACTGCAACCGGTTTTTTCCGCTACATCCTGAATCGTTCCCGGTTTGAATACCACCCCCACATGACGGGGGACTGCAACCTAACAACGCGGCTCGACGACGGACGCGGCGTTCGTTTGAATACCACCCTCTCATGGCGGGGGATTGCTTGAACCGGTGAGGTTGATCACCTAAACTTGTCTGCAAGATAGGACAAGTCAGGATAATTCATGCAAGTCGTTACCTTTTCCGAAGCCCGCAACAACCTGAAAGCAGTGCTCAACCGCGTGGTTGAAGATGCCGATTGCACCATCATCACCCGTCGTGACGCGGAGGATGCCGTGGTCATGTCGCTGGATTACTACAACAGTCTGATGGAAACCCTACATCTGCTGAAAACACCCGCCAACGCTGCCCATCTCCAACAATCCATCGAACAGTTCCGCCGGGGTAAAATCACCCCACGGGATTTGTTGCATGAATAGGAAGTTGGCTTGGACAGATGCCGCTTGGGCAGATTATCTTTACTGGCAATCGCAAGATAAAAAAACGCTCAAGCGCATCAATAAACTGATCGAAGAAAGCAAACGCACGCCTTTTGAAGGTATCGGCAAACCTGAGCCGTTGCGCCACAATCTGGCAGGCTTCTGGTCGCGTCGCATAGATGACGTCAATCGTGTGGTTTATGCCGTTGACGATGAATACCTCACTATCATTGCCTGCTGCTACCACTACGAAAACTGACCGTGCACCACCGCAACCACGACCATGACCACAATCCACCGGATGGCAGCAATATTTACGGCAGTGTCGCCACGCCTGCCGCTTCCAAAGCCTTGAGATAGGCATCGACGACCCGTGCCTGTTCTGCCGTGCTTTCCTGCGCATACATGGTTTGGCGGAAAGTATTGCTGTTGTGCAGACCATTGGTATACCAGGCAATGTGCTTGCGGGCGATGCGGCAACCGGAATATTCACCATAAAACTGGTACAAGTCGTCCAGATGCTGGAGCAAGACAGCGTGGATTTCAGCCACATCAGGTGGTGGCAACGTTTCTCCGGTTTGCAGGTAATGCCTGATTTCACGGAAAATCCACGGTCGCCCTTGCGCAGCACGCCCGATCATGATGGCGTCTGCACCGGTAACATCCAGTACCTGTCTGGCCTTTTGTGGGCTGTCGATGTCGCCGTTGGCGATAATGGGGATGTGCACGCTGCGTTTGACTTCACCGATCAGTTCATGGCGTGCCTGCCCGGTGTACATCTGTTCGCGGGTACGCCCATGAATTGCCAATGCGGCAATGCCTGCCTGTTCTGCCATCGCGGCCACCCGCAGGATGTTTTCCTCACCGTTGACATAGCCCAGCCGGGTTTTCAGGGTGACAGGCACATCGACCGCTGCCACCACGGTATTCAGAATCCGTTTGACCAGTTCTTCATCTTGCAACAAGGCAGAACCAGCCAGTTTGCGGCAGACTTTTTTCGCAGGGCAACCCATGTTGATGTCAACGATCTGTGCGCCGTTGGCAACCTGATAGCGGGCGGCTTCCGCGAGTATTTCCGGTTCGGAACCGGCAATCTGTGCAGAAACAGGGGCGAGTTCACCGTCAAAGTTGGCGCGGTACAGAGACTTCTTTTGTGCATACAGGGTCATGTCCGCCGTCATCATTTCACTGATGGCGTGGCCTGCGCCAAAATGTTTGCACAGAGTGCGGAACGGGCGGTCAGTGACCCCCGCCATCGGGGCAACGATCAACGGATTATCAAGGGTGTAAGGGCCAATCTTTATCATGGTGTAGCAGTTTACCACAGCAAATTTGCCTGCTTGTGGTAAAGTATCTGCCCACTGAATAAACCATCTGCACGGAGAACAAGTGTGCGTCTGAGCGTAGAGCAATACCGCAACTGGGAAAACAAACGAATCACCCTGCTGGGCATGTCTGGCGTTGGTAAAACCTATATTTCCAGCATGTTGCGCAACCATAACTGGTTCCATTATTCCGGCGACTACCGTATCGGTACGCGCTATCTGGACGAGGACATCCTTGACCTGATCAAGGAACAGGCCATGAAAGTACCGTTCCTGCGCGAGCTGCTGCGCAATGACTGGATTTACATCCGCAACAACATCCGTGTCAACGATCTGGGGCCAGTGCTGTCTTTCGTTGGCAAGCTGGGCAACCCGGAACTGGGCGGCGTAGCGCTAGATGATTTCATGCGTCGTCAGGCCATGTACCGCGAAGCCGAAATTGCTGCCATGCACGATGTACCCGAATTTATCCGCAAGGCGCAACTGATCTACGGCTATTCCCACTTCGTTAATGATGCCGGGGGGAGTCTGTGTGAACTGGAAGACCCTGCCGTCTTCGACACCCTGGCGGAAAACACCCTGATCCTCTACATCAAGGTGACAACCAAGGAAGAGGAACAGAAGCTGATTGACCGCGCCCGCAGCGATCCGAAACCGCTGTATTACCGCCCAAATTTCCTCAAGGAACATCTGGCGGTGTACTTGCAGGAAAAAGCCTTGCAATACGCAGCGGAAATGGAGCCGGACGAGTTTACCCGTTGGGTGTTTCCACGTCTGTTCCATTCACGTTTGCCACGCTATGAAGCGATTGCCCGTGACTACGGTTATACCGTAACGTCTGAGGAAGCCGCGCAGGTGCGTAACGAAGATGATTTCAACGCACTGATCGAAATGGCGATTGCCCGCCATGCTTGATGTTTTGTCCCTCTCGTTCTTGGCGGGAGAGGGGCTACAGGGGAGGGGTAGAAACACACCATGCCATTAGTCGCACATACGGCATTGCCGACATTCGCACGCTTGCGAGAGGAGGGTCAGACTGTCCTGAGTGAGGATTACGCTTTCAATCAGGACATCCGCGAGCTGCATATCGGTTTCCTCAACATGATGCCGGATGCTGCGCTGGAGGCTACCGAACGGCAATTTTTCCGGCTGGTAGGTGAATCCAACCTGATTGCACAGTTTCACCTTCACCCTTTCACGCTGGATGGTTTGCCGCGTGGTGACAAGGCGCAGGCGCATGTCAGCCAGTATTACGATACCTTTGCCAACCTCAAGGAGCAGGGGCTGGATGCGCTGATCATTACCGGCGCAAACCCGGTAGCACAGCATCTGGAAGATGAGCCGTTCTGGGATGGTTTGTGCGAAGTGGCAGCCTGGGCGCAGGAAAATGTTACTTCCACCCTGTGTTCCTGTTTGGCAAGCCATGCCTTGGTGCAGCATTTGTGGGGTATCCGCCGCCGCCCGTTGGGTTTCAAGCGCTGGGGCGTCTACAGCCATGCTGTCACCATGTCGGAGCATCCTCTGGTCAAAGACCTTAATACCCGTTTCGATGTACCGCATTCGCGTTTCAACCAGATCGACCGTGAGCTGCTGGAAGCCGTTGGCGTGCAGGTACTGGTGGAAAGTGCTGAAGCCGGGGTGCACATGGCGGTCAGCCCCGACCTGTTCCGCATGGTATTCATGCAAGGCCACCCGGAATACGATGCGGTCAGCCTGCTGAAGGAATACCGGCGTGAAGTGACCCGCTGGTTTGATGGCACGCGGCTGGATTATCCGCCATTCCCGGAAAACTACTTGCGCCCCAAGGCCAAGGCAGTTCTCAACGAATACCGGCTTGCACAAGAGCTGGGCAAACGTCAGGGCAAACCCATGCCGGAATTCCCGGAAAAGTTGCTGTTGCCCATGCTGCACAATACCTGGCGCGATACCGCAAAAGTGTTCTACAGCAACTGGATTGGCAAGGTTTACCAGATCACCAACAATGACCGGCGCAGGCCTTTCATGGACTGGGTAGACCCTGATGACCCATTGGGGCTGCGCAAACAGGCGGAAATGGACTAAGCTCGTGGGCATGAGAATCTGGAACCTTACCTTGTTCGTTGTATCGGTGCTGCTGCTGGCGGGCAGCATCAAGGCATTGCTGGATTACTGGCAATATGACGAAATCGCCCCGGATGTAGCTCAGATGATGCTGCATCAGGTCAGTGCTGAGCAGATTCACCAGCAAGTGGAAGAATCCATTGCCAAGGATAATCCGGCAGATGCCCGCATGTATTTGCGGCTTGCCCAAACCTTTGGCTACCCGCTGGATACTGCCGCTTATGAACCACGCTTGCAGGAGCTCGAATCCCCCCTGAACAGCGCACGCCGTAGTGTCAGCGAATTTGCCAGTGGTTTCGTGGATGGTACGGCAGAAAGTGGTGCAGGTGTGGCGGGAGCGATTACCTCTGACTTCACGGTGGTCGGTGACGTGCGTGACTTGTGGGAGCAATACCAGCTTTATGCTAAAAACGAACCTGTCAACGAACTGATCGTGACATTGGCAGGCGTTGGGGTGGGTTTGACTGCTGCTACGCTTGCCAGTGCTGGAACGGTAACACCCGCCAAGGGTGGGGTTTCCACCACCAAGCTGGCGGCGCGGGCAGGCAAACTGACACCCGATTTCCAGCGTTACCTGCTCAAGCAGGGCAGTGATGTGTTTGATTACAAGGGATTCATGCTGGCAGCACGGGCTGAAAAAAGTCTGGATGGCGTTGGCAAGGCTGCTACCAAAGCCTACAACCCACAAGCCGTGAAAGCACTGACCCAGACAGCGGAACAGGTTAACAACATTCGCAAGGCCAGTTCTACGACAGACGTGGTGCATATGCTAAAATACGTTGATAGTGGCGAGGATTTGATGCGACTGGAAAAACTCAGTCTTAAGTATGGTGCTGAGACCAAGGGCGTGCTCAAGTTTTTGGGTAAAAGTGCGATTGGCTCCATGCGTGTGTTACGTAAGACAGTAGAATTATTAATCAGTTTAATTGCGACATTTGTTTCATTTCTGGCAACATTGGCATCACTGGGGAATTTCCGCCGGATTTTTACCACCTGATTCATTAAGCCTTCAGGTTTGGTCGGTTAATAATGCCCGTATGTCGTCGATGGGCTTGAGGAATGTATGTCAGTTCTCACCTTTGCAGAAGCTTCCCACTTGGTTTCTCGCACCGGGTTTGGTGCGGAATGGCAAGTGATTAAACAGCTTGAAGGTAGAAATCGTCAGGATGCGGTTGAGCATATCCTGAACGTTACCCCTTCTCCGCTCAAACCACCGCCCAACATGACACCATGGTACAAGCTGGAGCCAATGCGTCTGACGGATGCGGAAAGCCGCAAGCGGGCATGGATGATTTCCCAGGGAGAAGGCAAACGCTTGCAGGCATGGTGGCTTGAACAGATGCTGGCAACCCGCTCGCCCTTTATCGAGCGCATGACTTTGTTCTGGCACAGTCATTTCACGTCTTCCATCCAGAAAACCCTGCAACCCAGCCTGTTGCACAAACAGAACCTGTTGATCCGCCAGCACGCATTGGGTAATTTTTCTACTTTCCTGAAAGCCATCGCCAAGGATCCAGCCATGCTGGTGTACCTAGATGGTTATCTGAACGTCAAGGATCACCCCAATGAAAACTTTGCGCGTGAGTTGCTGGAGTTGTTTACTCTCGGGCGTGGTCATTACAACCAAGCAGACATCAAGGCGGCTGCCAAGGCATTTACTGGCTGGAATGTAGACAATAGTAACGGTCAGTTTGTCACCAGAGCGGATTTGCATGACAAAAGCACGGTGACATTTTTGGGCAAAACCGGCAGTTTCAATGGTGACAGTATCATCGACATCCTGTTGGCGCATCCCCGCACGGCAGAACGCATTTGCGAGAAAGTGTGGAATGGTTTTATCAGCAGCAGCCCGCCGAATCCGGCAGTCATCCAGAGTTGGGGGCAGTCTTTCCGCGCTTCTGGTTACGACATCAGGGGCTTGATGCGCACGGTGCTGAATAGCGAGACATTTTGGGATGTGCGTAACCGGGGAACCTTGGTCAAATCCCCTATCGACATTCTGGTCGGTACGGTGCGGATGATTCCTTACCCGCGTGAATCCACCACGGAATTGTTGAACCTGTGCCGCTTGCTGGGGCAAGAATTGTTTGATCCTCCCAATGTCAAGGGTTGGGTCGGTGGCGATCACTGGGTCAGTACGCAAACCTTGTTGATCCGCCATTCCTATTTGTCCAAACTTTCACGTGGCAATCTCAACGAGCGTGTTGAGACAGGTCTGAATTTGCCCGATGTGCCTCCGGCTCAGCTAATGGAATGGCTGTTGCCGGTCAAACCTTTGCGGTCATTGCCGGATATTCCGGGCGACCGTCGGTTAGTCAGGGCATTGCTGCTGGATCCTGCTTTTCAGGTGACCTGAATACGGGTCTTGCGATTTTTTGAGTTGAGGGTGTGTGCAAGTGAATCGACGCGAGTTTTTGGGAGTGGCAGCCGCGCTGCCGTTCATGGGCCTGTTGCCGGAACAGGCACTTGCTGCCGCAGGCCAGCGGGTGCTGGTGCTAGTCAAGCTGGCGGGTGGCAATGATGGCTTGAATACACTGGTTCCATATACTGATCCGCTGTATTACCAGTATCGCCCACGTGTGGCAGTCCCCAAGCATCAGGTGCTAGACATTGGGCAGAACATGGGGCTGAATCCCTACATGAAAGCGCTCAAACCAGCCTGGGATGCGGGAGAACTGGCTTTTGTCCAGGGCGTAGGCTACCCAGGCAGTGATTTGTCCCACTTCCGCTCCTCTGATATTTGGGAGGCAGGTTGTGGGGCAAACGAATATGCGAGCGAGGGCTGGCTGGCTCAGGTCATGCCGGGATACAAATCCGGCTTGCACGGCATTATCCTCGGCGAAAGCATGGGGCCGCTGGCAGGCAAGGATTGTCATACGGTTGCCATGCAAAGCCCGCAGGTATTCCTGAGCCAGATTGATTTAGTTGATAATATTACACCCAATCGGCAAACTCCCGCACTTGCCCACCTGACCAATATCCAGCAGCAATTGTATGATGCAGGCCAGCAATTGCGCAGCAAACTGGCACGTCCGGTTGCGCTGGGCGTCAACTTTTCAACCAGTGACTTGGGGCGTGATCTGGAATCTGTTGCCAAAATGATTCTCAGCGGTGTGGACGCAGCGGTTTACATGGTAACACTGGATGGTTTTGATACTCACGCTAGTCAGGTCAATACCCAGGGCAACCTGCTCAACCGTCTGGGTGTGGCGCTGGATTCGTTTGCCCAGGCCATGAAGCGGGGTGGTCGCTGGAATGACGTGCTGGTTGTTACCTATTCCGAATTCGGGCGGCGTGTGCAGGAAAATCATGCCGGGGGAACAGACCACGGTACGGCTTCCGTGCAAATGGTCATGGGTGGCAAAGTACGTGGCGGCCTGTACGGCGAAGCACCACGCCTGCGAGAACTGGACGCAGATGGCAATTTGCATCATACACTCGACTACCGGGCAGTCTACGGTACGTTGACGCAAAACTGGTTGCGTCAACGCAACCCTTGGTCATCATTTGGCACAGTGCCGTTTGTTTGAGTTTGGTTGGCGGTTTCCGGCATAATCCGCCTTCCAGTTATCAATAAAAAGGCCGTGCCATGTGGTTCAAAAACCTCTACCTGCTGCGTTTCAGTAGCGAATTCGCCATGTCCCCCGAAGAGTTGCATGATGCTTTGTCATCCCGCCCGTTTCTGGGTTGTGGCAAGGAGTTGCGTGAGGCGTCCGGCTGGGTATCACCACTGGGGCGCAACAGTGAACAACTGGTACATGCTGCCAATGGCTACATCCTGCTGACGCTGGCGCATCAGGAAAAAATGCTGCCTGCTTCGGTTATCCGCGAAGAGCTGGAAGCCACGGTTGCAGAAATCGAGGAAAAAGAAGGGCGCAAGCTCGGCAAACGCGAAAAGCAGGATTTGCGTGACGAAATCGAATTTGAACTATTGCCCCAAGCCTTCACCCGCACCAAAAAAATTGACGCCTGGATTGATCCGCAGCACGGCTGGATGATCATCAACACTTCTTCCAGCACCCAAGGCGAACGCTTGACCCACCTGTTGCGCAACACCATTGGCAGTTTGCCGGTTGTACCACCCAAAACCGATGTCACCCCTGTCACCCTGATGACCCAGTGGCTGGCTGATGAAAGCAGCCTGCCTGCACCGTTTGCCTTGGGTGAAGATTGTGAATTGCGCAGTCAGGGGGAAGAGCAAAGCGTGGCTGTATTCAAGCGTCACGAGCTGACGGCAGAAGAAGTGCAAGCCAATCTGGCCGCAGGCAAAACCGTTTCCAAACTGGGGCTGGTGTGGGATGAAAAGATCAGTTTCATCCTGAGTGAAGATCTGGGCATTCGCCGGGTACGTTTCCTCGATGTGTTGGAAGACAGCCTCAAGGATGCTGACCCACAGTCACACGCCGAAAAACTGGATATTGAATTCAGCCTTATGACCGGCGAAGTCAGCAAGTTGCTGGCTGACCTGATGAAATGCTTTATTGCCGACCAGCCCGAAGCAACCAAGCCTTAAACGTATTACAGGGCAGCCCTGATTGTTTCGATCCGGGCTGTCTGGCTGGCAAGAGCACTTGCTGGCATCCCCCCCAAAGCAAGCCACTGTTTCAGCAACGGCATGGCTTGCTCTGTCGGGCTGCGGGTTTCCTTGCGGCTGAGCATGGCTTCCGATAGGTGGGCAAGCTGGTATTGCATCCGTACTTGCTGGAATTCTGCCGGGCTAGATAGTTCCAGCAGGATTTCCAGTTGCAGACACAGGCTTTCACCGGTCGACTGGTTGGCTGCTTGGGTAGCCGTGTCGGTTTCGACCTGTTTGTTCAGGTCAGACTGGGTAAACAGTGCGTCCAGCTCAGCCTGTTTCTGTTGCTTGCGTTCCTGTTCGCGCTGGCGCTGTTCTGCTTCCTGTCGGGCAGTTTCGGCCTGACGTGCCTGATATTCATCGCGTTTCTGCTGACGCTCTTCGCGGGAACGGGCAAATAGGGCATCAATCGGTTCACGGAACTGTTTCCACAAACGTTGTTCATCGGCAGGGCGTGCGGCAAGCGTAATTTGCCAGCGAGCTTGCAATGGCTTGACCTGTTCTATGGCTTGGGCAGCATCAGGGTATTCCAGCAGGGTTTTGGCTTCTTCCACCAGTTGAACTCGTTCTTGCCAGTTGCGTTGGCGCTCACTCTGGAAGTGGGTTTCCAGCGCGTCCATCGCAGCATTGAAGCGCTGGTTGACGGTTTTCCAGTCCTTGTGGCTGATTGTGCCGGTTTCTTTCCACTGGGTGCGCAACCGGTTGACTTCAGCCTGTTGCTGCCGCCAGTCGACTACATTTGCCCAGTCGGTGGTGCTTTCCATGCTTTCCAGTTGGGCACAGAGGGCATTGCGCTGGGCAAGGTTGGTTTCACGCTGTTGGGCTTGTTCGTTGAAATGCTGCTTGCTGGGTTCGTAGGCAGCCGTTACGCTGGCATCGAAGGTTTTCCACAAGGCGCGTTGCTGCCCCGGCTCCATGTGGGCGAGTTTGCGCCATTCGTCACGCAGGGATTGTACCTTGCGGGCGCGTTCCTGTGGGTCAAGCTCTGCGTCATTACGCAAATGGTCGGCTGTTTCGATCAACTGCTTGCGTACTTGATCTGTTCCCCAACGTCGCCAGTCTTGCAGCTCGCGGATATAAGGTGTAAGTGCCTGCAAGCGGTTGCGGCAGAAAGCCAGTTGCTTGTGGGGAATGCCCGTGGTTTCTTTCAGGCGCTGGTGCAGGGCATGGTAGATGTCAATTGCTTCGCCGTATTGCTCGGCTTCCAGGTGCTTGTCCAGGGTTTGCAAGCCGTCTCGCAGGTGCTGGAGTGTTTCTTCCAGATGAGCCTGTTGCTGTTGTTGTTGCTGGCGTTCCCTGGTTTTGGCTTGTTGCTCGCGTTCCTGCTGTTCGCGTTCGTTTTGGGCGACCTGTTCGGCAAGGGCGGCGGCTTCAGCTTGTAATCGAGCCTGTTCGGCTGCCTGAGTTGCCCGTTCCTGTGCCAGTTGCGCCTGTTCCGTTTCATAGATGGCAAGTTGCTGCTGGAAGGTGCTCAGGGCATTCTGAAAGCGTTCCTGTTGTTCAGTGGATACTTGTGTAGTGATGCTGGCCCAGCTTTGTTGGAGGACGCGGGAACGGGTCTTTTCCTGTTCCCATGAGGCGTTTTTCCCTAGAGATACAGCTTCGGCACACAGTTTTTCAATATGTTGCTGACGTTGTTGTTCCTGTTGGAGTTGTTCGCTGCGTTCCTTGAACAACTGGCGCAGACGTTTGTTGTTTTTGCCGTGGCTTTTTTCCAGTGTTTTCAGCTTTTCAATATCGCTGATCCGGCTGGCTGCCAGAAACTGGATTTCCTTGGAAGGATCCGTATTGGCGATGTCAAACAACATGTCTTCGTCGTTGAGAGAACCAATAGCCTGATGGCGCAGTTTGACACCCCGCATGAAGTCACGAGCAATGCTGCGTAGCAGGGTAGGGTTTTGCAACCAGTGGAACACGTCTGCCAGCAGATGGTCGTGATGGTGGTCAGTTGCTGCCAGCCCAACCAGGCGCTGGCGGGCACGCTCACCGATAGAGCCGGACGTATGCCCCAGTTGCACCAGGGTCGGCAGATGTGCAAGGCGCACAACGGCTTCCATCCGCACTGACATGTCGGGGTCGGTCTGTGCCAGCTTGATCAGTTCCACACTGTCGCCCGCCAGACTGTTTATTGCCTGAATACGGACTTTGGCGTCCTTGTGCAGCCATTTTGGCTTGAAAAAATTCCCTAACATCGCTACTTCACTTCTGCTTTTGTCCGCAAGGTTCGGTTTTTTATACTTATTTCACGCGCATTCCGGGTGTTGCGCCGTTATCCGGGGTGAGAATGAACAAATCCTTGCCGCCGGGGCCTGCCGCCAGCACCATACCTTCCGATACACCGAAGCGCATTTTACGGGGGGCAAGATTGGCGACCATCACTGTCAGGCGACCTTCAAGATCGGCAGGATCATACGCTGATTTTATGCCCGCGAATACATTACGGGTTGCGCCCCCCAAATCCAGCGTCAATTGTACCAGTTTGTCCGCCCCCTTGACGTGTTCTGCCTTGATGATTTTGGCGATACGCAGGTCGATTTTGGCAAAGTCGCCGTATTCAATCACCGGACTGATCGGGTCATCCACCAGCGGGCCGGTGGGTTTGGCAACTTCTGTCGGGGCAGGTATAGCCTGTTTGTTGTCTTCGAGCATGGCTTCTACCATTGCAGGTTCCACTCGTGTCATCAGGGCTTTGAAGGTGGCAATTTCTTGGGTTAGCAACGGCTGGGAAATACTGTTCCAGTCCAGTTCACCAGCATTCAGGAAACTTTCTGCGTCTGCTGCCAGTTGGGGCAATACCGGCTTGAGGTAGGTGATAATGGCGCGGAACATGTTGATGCCTTGCGTACAAACCGTTTGCACATCGCTAAGGCGTTCAGGGTCTTTTGCCAATACCCACGGTTTTTGTTCGTCAACGTACTGGTTAGCTTTGTCAGCTAACGCCATGATTTCACGCATGGCCTGATTGTAGCGGCGGGTTTCGTAAAGCTCGGCAATACGTTCGGAAGCGTCGCTAAATTCCTGATATAAAGCGGCATCTGGTAGCGCCTCTGCCAGCTTGTTGTCAAAACGCTTGTTGATGAAACCAGCACATCGTGAAGCAATATTCACAACTTTGCCAACCAGATCACTGTTGACCCGTGCTACGAAATCTTCAAGGTTGAGGTCGATGTCATCCACGCCGTTGCTGAGTTTGCTGGCGAAATAGTAACGCAGCCATTCCGGGTTCAGGTGCTTGAGGTAGCTTTCTGCCTGAATGAACGTGCCGCGTGACTTGGACATTTTCGTGCCGTTAACGGTCAGGAAACCGTGGCAGTTGACAGCAGTCGGCGTGCGGAACCCTGCCCCGTGCAACAACGCAGGCCAAAACAAGGTGTGGAAATAAGCAATATCCTTGCCGATGAAATGGTAGACCTCGGCATCAGAACCCGGTTGCCAGAATGCATCGAAATCCAGGCCAGTGCGATTGCACAAGTTCTTGAAGCTCGCCAGATAGCCAATCGGCGCATCCAGCCACACGTAGAAATATTTATCGTCTGTATCCGGGATTTTAAAACCCCAGTAAGGCGCATCGCGGGAAACGTCCCAGTCGCTCAGGCCATTGTCAGATTCAAACCATTCCATCTGCTTGTTGGCGATTTCTTTCTGTACTGCGCCGCTGGACAAAAACTCGCGCAGGAACGCCTCGAAGTGCCCCAGTTTGAAGAAATAGTGCTCGGTTTCTTTCTCGACAGGTTTGGTTCCTGAAATTGCCGATACCGCATTTTTCAGGTCGGTCGGCGAATAGGTTGCACCACACACCTCACAGTTGTCACCGTATTGGTCTGCTGCCCCACAGCGAGGGCATTCACCCTTGATGAAACGGTCAGGCAGGAACATTTTCGCTTGTTCATCGTAAGCCTGGCGGATGGTGCGCTTTTCGATATGCCCGTTGTCACGTGCTGCCTTGTAAATAAACTCGGCAAAATAACGGTTTTCGTCGGAATGCGTGCTGTAATAGTTGTCAAAGCCAACCTTGAAACCGGCGAAATCACGCTGGTGTTCTTCACCAATGCGGGCGATTAGCTGTTCCGGGGTAATGCCTTCCTGCTGCGCACGCAACATGATCGGTGTGCCGTGGGTATCATCGGCGCATACGTAGTAGCATTCATTACCACGCAGACGCTGGAAACGTGCCCAAATGTCAGTCTGTATGTATTCCACCATGTGACCGATGTGGATCGGGCCATTGGCATAAGGTAGGGCACTGGTGATGAGGATTTTTCTTGTCTTCATGGCAATATTCGGCATTCCTTGATGAGCCGGAAAGGGTAGCAGGTTGCAGGGTGTTTCGCTACATGGATGAATCCGGTAACAAGCTGATTCGGGTCATTCCGGTGAGGCGATTTATCCTGACTTCCACTTCACAGTATTCGGTTTGTTCGCACAGGGGTGTGGGGTCATCGGCACAGCAGCTCCCGGCGATGACGCCTGCATAGAAAATTCCAGCCTTGATTTGCAGCAAACTGGCGGTTGCCGTGGTTTGCAGGACAATGACCCGGCGCGGGCTATCACTGACATGGCTGCTATGAGCCAATGCCTGTTGCAGGGGCAATTCAGCAACATCGAGTTGCTGAACGGCTTCTGCGAAGACGCGGGAAAAATCAGGTGTTGCCCATGCCTGCAAAACTTGGGGCAAGGTAATCACGGTTTTTCCCATTCAGGTTTGCGCATGACGTATTTGGACGGTGCTGCAACTTTTTCCCACATGACCACCAGTATCAGCGAGGCAAGGAAACAAACCAGTTCAGCCAGTGTGCGTACCCCGTTGCTGTTGACCCAGCTATCACGCAGGCTTTGCCAGTCAGACGGTGGTACTGAGGGATTCCACGCCAGCATTTCCTGATGCAACGGAATGATGGTGATAACACTTACCCAGTACACCCCCACAAAGTGGAGCAGGGCAACAAATAGCCAATACATGGCCATACGCCGACAGCTTTGCCATGCTGCCATCGCAGCAGAGAGGAAGAGAAAGATAACTGCGCCAAAAAACAGCAGGGCAAAACCGTAATTACTGATGGTCTGATTCAGCTTTTGTTGTAGCTGGATATAGGTGGACGCATCCAGTTGTTGCATGGCAGGTGCAAGATCCAGCGTATTACCAAGGAATACGCCGGACAGCAGACCAGTCATGATGACCGCAGCAATTTGGGGAATGATGAGAAATTTGGGTGTCATGATTGCACTCAATGGCGGAAGTGGCGCATTCCGGTAAACACCATCGCCATGCCATGCTCGTTGGCGGCGGCAATGGTTTCTTCGTCACGCATGGAGCCACCTGGCTGGATCACGGCCTTGATGCCTGCGGCTGCTGCGTTGTCGATGCCATCACGGAACGGGAAGAAAGCATCGGAAGCCATCACGGAACCCGGCACTTCCAGACCCGCGTGTTCGGCTTTGATACCTGCAATCCGCGCTGAATTCACCCGGCTCATCTGGCCTGCACCTACCCCGATGGTCATGTCATTTTTGGCGTAAACAATGGCGTTGGATTTGACGAACTTGGCAACTTTCCACGCAAATTGCAGGTCACGCAGTTCTGCCTCGGTTGGCTGGCGGGTAGTGACTACTTTCAGGTCGTCCAGCAAAGCGATGTCGGCAGTTTGCACCAGCAGGCCGCCGTTGACACGTTTGAAATCCAGCCGGTTGGCGTCACCCGCACCCCACATGTCCACCGTCAGTAGGCGCACATTCTTTTTCGCCGCCACCGCTGCCACTGCTTCGGGGGAAACGCCCGGTGCAATGATCACTTCCACAAACTGGCGGTCAACGATGACTTTGGCGGTTTCACCATCCAATGGCTGGTTGAAGGCGATGATGCCGCCAAACGCTGATTCCGGGTCGGTGCTATAGGCGCGGTTGTAGGCTTCCAGCAGGTTTGCACCCATTGCTACCCCGCACGGGTTGGCGTGCTTGACGATCACGCAAGCTGGAACACCATCAAACTGCTTCACGCATTCCAGAGCGGCATCGGTGTCGGCGATATTGTTGTAGGACAGTTCCTTGCCCTGAATCTGGGTAGCGGTAGAAATGCTGCCAGCGGGGGCGTTGTATTCGGCATAGAACGCACCGGCCTGATGGCTGTTTTCACCGTAACGGCAGTCCTGTTTCTTTTGCACTTGCAGGCTGAAGGTGCGCGGGAACTGGGTCGGTTGCTCGTGGCTTGCGCCATCCACCCGTGCGCCGAAGTAGTTGGCAATCATGCCGTCATAGCGGGCAGTGTGCTCGAATGCCTTGATGGCGAGGTCGAAACGGGTTGCCGGGCTGATGCAGTTGCCGTCGGCTTCCATTTCGGCCTGGATGCGTGCGTAATCACCCGGTTCGGTGACGATGGTGACGTGGGCGTGGTTCTTGGCGGAAGCACGCACCATTGTCGGGCCGCCGATGTCGATGTTTTCCACGGCGTCTTCAAACGAGCAGCCGGGTTTGGAAACAGTGGCTTCAAACGGATACAGGTTGACCACGATCAGGTCGATGCGTCCGATGCCGTGTTCTGCCATCACGGCGTCGTCCGTGCCACGTCGCCCGAGGATGCCGCCGTGGATTTTCGGGTGCAGGGTCTTGACGCGCCCGTCCATCATTTCCGGGAAGCCGGTGTGGTCGGACACTTCGGTGACAGCCACGCCGTTGTCTGCCAGCAGTTTTGCCGTACCGCCGGTGGAGAGGAGTTGCACACCTTGTGAATGCAGGAAGCGGGCAAATTCAAGGACGCCGGATTTGTCGGAAACGCTCAGCAGGGCGCGGGTTACGGGCAGGTTGGATGCAGTGGTCATCGTGTGTGAATCCTGGGGCGAAAAACGCGCTATTGTAGCGGTTTGCGGGCAAGCACGGAATAGCCGCCATCAGTGGTGTTGTTTAGTCGCGGCTTGCCATCTGTTACACTGCGGCGCTTTCAACCCGACCGTTGACAAGGAGAGACGCATGGCGGAAATGAGTTTGCTGACCTATATCCTGAGCCACCCACTGGTATGGTTTGGCTGTGGCCTATTCATGGTGGCAAGCCTGCTAGTGCTTTCTGGCAAGTTCAGCAAGCGCGACCCTGCGCTGCTGTACACCTTTGTGGCTGCGGTGCTGATCGTGCTGATGGGGGTGGCCTCGGCCATGACCCGGATGCAGCAGGACAAGCTGGAGGCGCAACCGCCAGCAGCAGCGGAGCAGGTTGCGCCAAAATAGTAAGTTGATGTGAAGAGGGGGAGGGTTTTCTTCTACAACTTCCCCTGAATAAACCCAACAATTTCCGCCACCGGCACTTTCACCGCATCGCCGCCACTACGCGCCTTGTACTCCATCTCGCCAGCCTGCAAGCCACGCTCAGAGATAATGACCCGATGCGGAATCCCCAGCAGTTCGTGGTCGGCAAACATTGCCCCAGGCCGCAGCGCCCGGTCATCCAGCAGCACATCCACCCCGGTGGCTTGCAGTTGTGCGTACAGTTCTTCCGCTTTTGCAGCCACATCGGGCGATTTCTGCATATTCAGCGGGGCAATCACCACGGTGAACGGCGCAATCGCCGCAGGCCAGCGGATACCGAATTCGTCGTTGTTTTGTTCGATGGCAGACGCCACCACGCGGGAAACACCGATGCCGTAGCAACCCATGGTCATGACTTGCGCCCGCCCGCTTTCGTCCAGCACGGTGGCATTCATTGCTGCGGAGTATTTCTTGCCCAACTGAAATATATGACCGACTTCGATACCGCGCACGATGGAGAGTGTGCCGCAACCATCCGGGCTGGGGTCGCCTTCCATCACGCTCCGCAGGTCGGCAATCTGGGGCAAGGCGACATCGCGTTCCCAGTTGATGCCGAACAGGTGTTTGCCATCGACGTTTGCGCCAGCACTGAAGTCGGACATGTTCACCACGGTGCGGTCAGCGATGACCGGAATCTTCAAGCCCACCGGGCCAAGCGAACCAGGGCCAGCACCGATCAGTTCACGGATTTCGTCTTCGCGGGCGAAGCGCAAGGGGGCAGCGACTTCCGGCAGTTTTTCCGCCTTGATTTCGTTGAGGGTGTGGTCGCCACGCACCAGTAGGGCGATAAAGTCGGCTTCACTGTCTTCCGCCGCTGCCACGATCAGGGTTTTGACGGTCTGTTCAATCGGCTGCTTGAATTGCGTTACCAGTTCTTCAATGGTTTTGGCGTTGGGGGTATCGACTTCGCGCATGGCTTCGGTTGGTGCAGCACGTTCCGCAATCAGGCAAACGGCCTCCGCCAGCTCGATATTGGCGGCGTAGTTGCTGCCAGAGGCAAAGGCAATCGCGTCTTCACCCGAATCTGCCAGCACATGGAATTCGTGGGAGGCATTGCCACCGATGGAGCCGGTATCGGCTTGTACCGGGCGGAAATCCAGCCCCAGCCGCTGGAAGATACGTGAGTAAGCGGCATACATCGCGTCGTAGGTTTCCTGCAAGGATTCCTGGGTCAGGTGGAAGGAGTAGGCATCCTTCATCAGGAATTCCCGCGCCCGCATCACGCCGAAACGTGGGCGCACTTCATCGCGGAACTTGGTCTGGATTTGGTAGAAATTGATCGGCAACTGCTTGTAACTGTTCAGTTCCTTGCGGGCGTAGTCGGTGATGATTTCTTCATGGGTTGGACCATAGCAGAAATCGCGCTGGTGGCGGTCGCGGATGCGCAGCAGTTCTGAGCCGTATTTTTCCCAACGACCGGATTCCTGCCACAGTTCGGCGGGTTGTACCGATGGCATTAGTACTTCGATTGCACCGGCATTGTTCATTTCTTCGCGCACGATGGCTTCGACCTTGCGCAATACCCGCAGGCCATACGGCATCCAGGTGTACAGGCCGGAAGCGAGGCGGCGGATCATGCCTGCCCGCAGCATCAATTGGTGGCTGATGACTTCAGCGTCTGCCGGGGTTTCGCGCAGGGTGGTGAGGGGGAATCGGGAAACTCGCATGGTGGTATCTTTATCCGGTATGGGAAACCAGCGATTATAGGATTGACCAGGGTTTTTCGGAACCCCTGATAGACTGTCTGTTGAGGGATGTTGCCAGTGCAGCACGGTACGCTTTGACAGGTTGTACCGTGCTGCTGGCGGAAAGGGTCTAGATTTTTGCCCGCACGTAAGTGCCTGGGGCGTCACCGATAGCTGGCAACTTACCAGAACCGGGGATGCGGGCATCGACTTCTTCGCTTGAGAACGTGCCTACCCAGCGGTTCCAGTCATGCCACCATGACAAATCCACTTTGGTGGCATCAAACAGCCAGTCATCTGCATCGGCTTCCAGCGTATCATTCACCCAATGCCCGTATTTGTTGGCAGCAGCAGGGTTGACGATACCGGCAATGTGACCTGATTGCCCCAGGATAAAGCGTACCGGCCCAGCGAACAGTTTTGCACCTGCATAAGTGCTGCGCCATGGGGCGATGTGGTCATCATGGGTGGAGACAAAATAGACCGGAGTGTCGACTTTGCTCAGGTCAATTGGCGTGCCAGACAGGGTTATACCATTGGGTTTGCACAGACAGTTGTTCAGGTACATGTTGCGCAGGTAGTAGCTGTGCATCGCCGCAGGCATCCGCGTACTGTCTGAGTTCCAGTACAGCAGGTCGAATGGCATCGGGTCATTGCCCAGCAAATACAGGTTTACAAAGAATGACCAGATCAGATCATTGGCACGCAACATGTTGAAGGCAGTGCCCATATCCTTGCCATCAAGGTAGCCACGTTTATCCATGCGTTTTTCCAGTGAGCCGACTTGTTGTTCACTGAGGAAAACGCCGATTTCGCCGGGTTCGGAGAAGTCCAGCAAGGTCGTGAAGAAGGTGGCGCTTTTTACCCGGTCATCGCCGTTGGCTTTCAGGTAGGCAAGGGTGGCAGCGGTCAGCGTACCGCCGAGGCAATAGCCTATCAGATTGAGGTCACGTTCGCCTGTCGCAGCCTCGACGGCATCCATCGCGGCAATAGCGGCTTGCATGTAGTCTTCAAAGTTCAGGTCGCGGTGCTGGCTGTCCGGGTTGACCCATGAAATCATGAATACGGTGTTGCCTTGATCAACTGCCCATTTCACAAACGAGTTCTTTTCGCGCAGGTCGAGGATGTAATACTTGTTGATCCAAGGTGGCAGGATCAGAATCGGGCGCTGACGTACTGTAGCAGTCGTGGGAGTGTACTGGATCAGTTCCAGCAGTTCGTTTTTGAATACCACTTTGCCGGGGGTGGTGGCAATATCGCGCCCCAGTTCAAACGCTTGCATATCCGTCATGCGGATGCGTAGCTGACCATCCTGGAAATCATCCAGCAGGTTGCGCATCCCTTTCACCAGATTTTCACCATTGCTATCGAGGATGGCTTGCCATACCTGCGGATTGGTATGGGAGTAATTGTTGGGGGCAAGTGCGTCAATCATACTGTTGATGAAGAACTCGGCTTTTTTCGCATCCTGCTCAGACAGACCGTTGGCGGTTTGTGCCAGGGTTTTCCAATATGTCGACAAGTTCAGGTAAGACTGAATCAATACTTCGGTGAACTGGTGTTCTTGCCATGCGGGGTGTTTGAAGCGTTTGTCCGTCACAGCTGGTAAATCAGGTGACAAGTGGCGGAAACCAAGCCAGCGGGCAGTCGTATGCTGCAATAGGCTGGTCTGGTTTTTGAACAGTTCCAGGTTGGCTTGCATGACGGCATTGGGGTGCAGGAACAGGTTCATGCCCCACTTGGTCATTGCCTTGGTAAAGCTGGTGTCGCTGGGCGCGGCAGCATCTTTGGCATTGTTGCTGGCAGTCACCAGAAAGCGGGCAATGAATTGTTGCCACAGCAATAATGCCGTCATGACATTGGTTTGTAACAACACCGGATCGGTTGAATGTGTCGGTTTTTGCGCAAGCTGTTGCATAGTCAGGGATTCCGTAAGTGCAAGCTGGGGTAAATGATAGGTATGTGACAATAACCACTTTATGGGGTGATTGTCGACAATTTTATAGAGATGTATCGTTGGCAAGCGCAGCGTAGGTAGCTCTTCATTTTTCGCCTGCTCGTGATTTACCGATGGAGCGGCTTAAAATAATCACCGGAATAATCCCCGCTGCCACGATCATCAGCGACGGCAAACCAGCATCCGCCAGACGTTCGTCCGACGCCAGTTCATATGCCCGCACAGCTAGCGTATTAAAATTGAACGGGCGCAAGATCAGGGTGGCAGGCAATTCTTTCAGTACATCCACGAACACCAGCAGCAGGGCAGTCAGCAATGTGCCTTTCATCAGCGGTAAATGCAGTTTGTGCAACACCCCAAAGGCACTCAAGCCTAGCGAACGTCCGGCATTATCCACAGTCGGTTTGATCTTGCCCAAACCGGCTTCCACCGTTTGCAGCGACACCGCCAGAAAACGCACATTGTAAGCAAACAGCAGGGTAAACAGTGTACCGCTTAGCAGCAGCCCGACACTGCTTCCTAGCCATTGCTTGCTGAGGTGGTTCAGTTGGGTATCTAGCCAGGCAAACGGGATCAGCACCCCAATCGCAATCACGGTTCCCGGTACGGCATAACCCATTGCCGCCACCCGCACACTCAGGCTGGTCAACGGGTCATTGTTCAGGCGTTTGCCATAACCCAGAATCAATGCCAACAGTAGTGCAAACAAGGAAGCAAGGCTTGCTAGCATCAGGCTGTGCCACACCAGATTAATGAAATCGCCATCCACCCCATCTTTGGCAACTGTCACGCTCCAATACAGTAATTGCCCAACTGGAATGACAAAACCCAGCAGCAAAGGCAGGGCGCAAACCAACACCGCTAGCCATGCCATGCTCCCCGTCAGACGGTATTTGGGGATGCGCGAGTACTTGCTGGATGTATGGTGATACCGCGCCCGGCTGCGTGACCAGCGTTCCAACAGGATCAGCACGAACACAAAGCCCATCAGCAATGCTGCGAGTTGCGAAGCCGCCGCATGATCACCCAGCCCGAACCAGGTGCGGAAAATGCCGGTGGTAAAGGTGGAAACTCCGAAATATTGCACCGTGCCAAAGTCCGCCAGTGTTTCCATCAATGCCAGCGACAAGCCGGTAATAATCGCCGGGCGTGCCAACGGCAAGGCAACCCGGAAGAAACTTTGCCACTGGTTTGCCCCCAATGTACGGCTGACTTCCAGCACACAAATCGACTGTTCCAGAAACGCGGCGCGTGCCAGCAAATATACATAGGGAAACAGCACCAGCGACAGCATGGTGACTGCCCCACCGAGTGAACGCACATTCGGGAAGTAATAATCGCCATATTTCCAGCCCGTTACCTCACGCAACAGGCTTTGTAGCGGGCCGGAAAAATCCAGCATCCCGGTGTAGGTGTACGCGATGATGTAAGCAGGCATCGCCAGCGGCAGCAGCAATGCCCATTCAAACAGACGCTGCCCTGGGAAGCTGCACATGCTGTTCAGCCATGCAGCGGGAAGACCCAGCAGCAATACGCCAAAGCCGACACCTAAGACCAGCCACAGCGTATTCAGCAGGTAATCGGTCAATACGGTATCGCGCAAGTGCTGCCAAACTTCAGGTGCAGGCACAAACACATAGCCAAACACGGCAAGGATAGGCAGGGCAGTAAGCAGCGCCATGCCCAACAGCACGGCGCGCCACAACAACGGTTTTATTTCCAACCGGCTTTATCCATGATCTTGACTGCTTCGGCGTTGTTTTTGCCGAGTTCGCTGAGGTTTACGCTATCCGCTTTGAATTCCCCCCAGCTCTTGAGCATCTCGCTGGCGGCAACACCGGCTTTCACCGGGTATTCCTGATTGGCTTCGGCGTACCATTTCTGCGACTCGTCGCTGACGAGGAATTCCATCAGTTTGACGGCGTTATCCTTGTTTTTGGCAACCTTGGTGACAGCCGCGCCGCTGATATTGACATGGACGCCACGGTCTTGCTGGTTAGGCCAGAAAATCGCAACTTTTTCCGCAGCAGCTTTGTCTTCTGCTTCTTCACCTGTCAGCATCTGCCCGTAGTAATAGGTGTTGGACAAGGCAATGTCGCATTGTCCAGCCGCTGCTGCCTTGATCTGGTCACGGTCGCCACCTTCGGGTGGGCGGGCAAAGTTTCTGACGAAACCCTCTGCCCACGCCTGGGTTTTTTCCACCCCGTTGACCGCAATCATCGAACCTAGCATGGACTGGTTATAAATATTGTCGGATGAGCGTACACAGATACGACCCTTCCATTTTTCGTCAGTCAGGGCTTCGTAAGTGGAAAGTTCTTCCGGTTTTACCTTGTCTTTGACGTAGAAAATCGGGCGGGCGCGGGAGGTCAAGCCAAACCATTGGTTGGCAGGATCACGCAGCGTTGCGGGAATGTCTTTTTTCAGGGTTTCGGATTCCACTGGCTGGGTTAGACCCATTTCCACCGCACGGTGTAAACGACCCGCATCAGCAGTCATCAGCAGGTCAGCAGGGGTATTTTCACCTTCGAGTTTGAGGCGTTCCAGCAGAGCATCGTCTTTGCCGGTGACAAGGTTGACCTTGATGCCGGTGGATTCGGTGAATTTGTCAAACAGTGGCTTGATCAGTTGCTCCTTGCGGGAAGAGTAGACATTAACTTCGCCATCGGCAAAGGCAGGGGCAGCAAGGCTGGCAACCAAAATAGCTAGTGTGATTTTTTTCAGCATTTGAGAGTTCCTATGGTCTAAGAATGCAAACAAGATGGATTTGCATTATCTACAAAATCATCTTGAATGCAAGTATTTCTCATTACCAAGGGTTAAAATGCGTAAGACAGTTGTGCGGTGAGGGTTCTGTCTTGTTCACCCTGATAGCTTTTGGAACGGATTAGTTCGACTGCCCCGGAAATGTCCTTGTAGATAGGCTGCCGGTAAGCAGCACCGTAGTATTCTTTGGGCAAACCGATGTCTTCGGCTTCCTTGGTCTGGTTCCATGCAAGCGCGACCGTGCGGTCATTGTTCAGATCAAAATTAGCTTCCAAATGAGTGGCAGAGGGCTTGGCATCAGTAGTGATGCTGCCATCCAAGTCACCTGCCTTAAATGATTTGCTGGCAGTGACATGTTCGCCCAGCAGGGTAACGCGCCCAAGCTTGACAGAGCCGTTGAGGCCAATGGCAGGAACCTCAGAATCCATTAGGCTGGAAAGATAGTCAACGCCAACACTAGCCTTTTCTGTGCTGTAGCCAACCCGTGCGCCGTAGCCATTTTCTGCTTCGCCTTCAAACCCATAAATGCTGGCATGGATGTTGCCGTTTTTGCCGGAGGCTTCCAATACTTTGTCGAGACGGGTTTCGCTTAAATCCAGGGTCAATGGGTCAGAAACCATAGCGCTTTCAAACTTGCCAAACGGCAAGTATTTTTTACCGGTCGTTATGTCCAGTTTTTCATCGGGCAGGGCGTGCCATGTAACGAAGGCTTCGTCGATTTCCAGCGGTGTTTCTACTTCGTGCAAACCTTCTTCGTATAGCCATGAGGTTGTGATGTCGAATTTGTCATTTGGCTTTATCACTGCACCCAATGCGCCTGTTGCTAGGGCAGTGCCATAATCATTGCCCGAGTCGCCCCGGTTTGCGCCGTATTCCAGCTCGATTGTGCCGAATACTTCCAGTTGGTCGCTGACCTCGACGGCGAGTGCAGGAGTAGTCAGGGCTGTTGCTATCAGGGTTGTAAGTAGTTGTTTTTTCATCATCATGCTCTATAAATTGTCGGTTAAAAGGTTAGATCGGTTGATGCTTTTTTATGCCAGTACCAGATGATTGTCCCAAAGCTTGTCCTGGAACTGGTGTAACAGGCTGGCAGAACTAGCCAGTGTTTGTGAGGGAAAGGTATGAATACCACCGGTCGCATCTGATACCAAAAACTGGCGATGATTGGGCAGAAAGGCAATGCCACTCGGCTCTGGTAGTGGGTGGGCGTGCAGAAAGCGGCGTTCGCGGGTACTCCAGAAACTGGTGTGGTTGCCGCGCGGTGACGATACCGCAAGTATTTGTTGTTGCGGGTCATACGCCAAATCTGCCATATAGCCGTTGAAGCGGGCAACATCCGTTGTACTGATGTCAAGCAGTTGCAAATCGCCGCCCTGTTCCTGCCAAGCTACCAGCGAGGCCGGTTGCTTACGGTACAAGTCGCCTTCGTATTGCAACGCCACCCCAACACAGCCATCAGCAGTAGCAATCAGGTGGCGGATACTCAGGTGGTGGTCGGGCAAGCGGTATTCGTCGATTTTCTTGCCGGTTTGCACATCAATGTAGACCAGTGAGGGTTGCATGGTATCGAGGTTGAGTTTGCGCCGCCCGAAATCGGGGTGTTGCTCGATACCGCCATTCGCAACCACCAGGGTTTTACCGTCGGGCATCAACTGTAGATCGTGAGGATCAAGCCCGTAAGTGTCGTATTCACCGATAGGTTGGAAGGTGTGGCTGTCGCGGATACCGAGTACCCCGCGCTTTTCGTCGTAGGCATTTTCAGTGGTGAAGAGTACATCACAATTGGTTGAGAAGCAGCCGTGACCGTTGAAATGCCGCCCCGCTGTCGCGGAGATAGTCCTCACCCCCGTGCCTTCTCCCTCAGGGGAAGAGAGGACGAATTCTACCACGGCGCATTCAAAAGCAGGTCGTCTCCCAAATAGCAAGGCACTGTTGTTCGTCAATGGTAGTACCGCATGACCCCGCACCGGCACAGCAACCGTCTGCACCTGTCCGCTTGCAAGTTCCACACGGCTGAGAAAATGCCCACCTGCCGGGTTATCGTTGGCGGAATACAGCCGTTTGGGGGCAGGAGGGGCGGCAGTAGCACGTTTCATTAGTTCATTGACGGCAATGGCTGTGCCTAAGACTCCGGCAGTGGTCAGCCACAGGAAAGTGCGGCGGTTCATGCTTTAATCCCCGTCATTGTCGTTGAAGCCGAGGTTTACCCCGAGGATTTTTGCCAGTTGCAACTTGACCCCGTTGAGTATGTCGTTGCCCAGAAAATAGTAGCCTTCCAGTTCTTTGCTTTGCCCGGTGCTGACCAGCGTGAACGGGTCTGTCTGGGGTTGTGGCAGCTTGAGATAGTTGTCCAGACGTTGTTCCATCGCGTCGGCGACAAATTTTTCCGCCCCGCTACGGTTATGTTCGCGTAGCCACTGTAGCAAGCCGCCATCACGCAGGATGCGTTGCATACCTTCCACATTGGCGCGTATCACCTGGATGGAATAGCCGCTGCGCCAGGCTTCCAGTTGGTAGGCGTTGGAAGTGTTGATGACTTCCTGTTTGCCACCGGTATTGAGGTCGACACCCTTGCCCAGCGGGTTGCCGATACGGTTTTTGGTGGTTTTCTCGGCAGACTGGTATAACTTACCCACCAGCAGGTCAATCACTTGTTGCGCATTGGCGAAGGTGGCATTGCCAGGTGTGCGGAAGGCGGTAGCGTAACCCTTGCTGTCTTTCAGCCAGCCATCGGCAATGGTGCTGATGTCCTGGTGCAGCAGTTGGCTGGCAGCTTGCACATAGGCGCACCGGCGTTTGCCTGCCTCACCTTGAAAGGCGGAGAGTTGCTCGGTTTCGGTTTTGTCACGGTCAAACAACAGAAACTCCAGCGTGCCCAAACCTTGCCCGCCAACCCCGGATTTATCGACCAGTTCCGGCGTCATGGGCAAGTCATCGGTCAGCAGACGGCTGATGATCAACTTTTTAGGTGGATTGAAGTTGATGCGGAAATCCACTTGCTCTTCGACTGCCGGGCCAAACAGCAGGGCATCTGTGCGATGCCAGGCCAGCAGAGTTTCACCCCAGCCTTCACGCAACACCTTGAATTTTTCCGCGTTTGGCTCGCTACAAAAGGCTTTGCTGCGTTGCTCTAGGGTGTTGGCAGTGACTTGCAGTTCGCGGTACAGCGGGATGATGGCGTTATTCACCAGTCTGCCTAGTAATACCTCGGTATCTGTTAGGGGTACTGCCGGGTTGGGGGTGGTTTCTGCTGCAACAAGAGTGGGCAGGAATAGCAAGCAGAATAAAAGTTTTTTCAACATCGTCATTCTCACAGGGAATTCAGGAAACGCAGCAGCGCTTCCCGTTCGGGTTTGCTCATGGATAGTACGTTCTGTTTCGTGCTTTCGGCTTCGCCACCGTGCCAGAGAATGGCTTCCAGCAGATTGCGGGCGCGTCCGTCATGCAGGAAACGGGTGTGTCCGCTGATTGTTGCGGTCAAGCCAATCCCCCACAGTGGCGGTGTGCGCCATTCACTGCCACTGGCGGCAAATTCCGGGCGGTTGTCTGCCAAACCTTCGCCCATGTCATGCAGCAACAGGTCGGAATAAGGCTGGTGCGGCTGGTTTGCTAACGCCGGGAAGTCGGGGATATGGCAAGCGGCACAACCGGCTTGCTGAAACAGTTTCTGCCCTTGCAACACTTGCGGGTCATTCACTTCGCGGCGTGGTGGCACAGGCTGGTGGGTCACGTGGTACACCACGGTTGCCAGCAGGTCGTCAGGGATTTCGGGTTTACCGCCTTCCGGCAGTTTCAGGCAATCACGTTGCGCAATAGTGCAGGGCTGCACAGGGAACAGGCTAGAGGTAATACCAATGTCATTACGGAAGGCATCGGCACTTTGCTGCTGGATGCTTGGCTGATTGGCTTTCCAGCTAAACCGCCCCAACACGGTTTTCTGCGCGGCTATATCCCAAATGTGGTTGGGTTTGCCGGAAATGCCGTCAGCGTTGCGGTCGTCAGGGTCGGCATTGGCAAGGATCTCTGCTGCCGGGATACTTTCCAGCAAGCCCATCCCCGCCAGTGGCGGGGCAACGCGGGCAGAAAAACGGGTATCAGCGGCAAATGCACCGTAGTTGGGCTGTTCAATGTGCAATTGTGGCTTCAGCAGGGTATAGCTTTCACCATCCCGAAATTGCCCGTGCACTTCGGTATGGGTGAAGCGTGGTGTACCTTCCCCCGGCAAACCTTTAATCCCGAAGGGCTGCAAATGGTCGCCATATACCGGGTCAGGTGCAATACCCAGTGTTTTAGCTTGTGTCTGTTGTTCGGCGCTTTGTGGTGGAATACCCAGTTTCACGATGGTTGAGATAAAAGGCTCGGTATCTGTCAGGGGTGGATGCCCGCGCCCGTGCCCGATGTGACAGGCAAGGCAGCTATTGGCTTTGAACAGTGGCCCCAAACCATCCCGTGCGCTGGTTGAGGCAGGCGCAATCACCCACGGTTGCTGGAAGAATGCGCCGCCAACGGCGAAATCTTCGTGCTGCTGAGGTTTGTCACCGCTATTGGCTAGCCCTGGCAGCATGAACAGGCTGCTCAGGGCAATGGCTATTGTTGATCTCATAGTTATCCTTGAAGAAACCCCTCACCCCCTAACCCCCTCTCCCTCAAGGGGCGAGGGGGAACAAGAATGATGACCTCTTAGCCCCTCTCCCCTTGAGGGACGACCCCTCAGGGGGCTGGGTGCGGGGTTGGGGTGAGGGGTTCTTTTCATCCACCAAATGAGTCGCTGCTCTCCGGGTTGAGGTTGTCAATGCCCAGCACTTTGGCAGCCGCTTCAATGTCACCGGTCTGGCTGCGCAGTGCCGCAATCGCTGTCTTGATGCGTTTGTTGCCATCCTTGTTGTCGGCAGTAATTTGCTGGTCGAAATGTTCGCCGTTTTTCGCGGCGGTTACAATCGCTTCGACCTTTTGTTGGGTGTCGGCAAGTTTCCCCACCAGGGTTTCGCTGACTTTGGCATCCTTGGCGGCAAGCAGTTGGGCAAGGCTTGTGCCGGTTACTGTTGTGCCGTTGGTGCGGGTGTAAGTGCCGTTGAAAATATTTTGGATGCTGCGGGCATTTTCGGCGATGTCGTGGTGGGTGTTGTCGCTGAAACAGGAATGTTCGTCTTCCTGTGAACGTGCCAGCAACGCTACGTTCATGCGCTCACCAGCCAGTTCGCCGAGGCTGAGGCTGCCCATGCCAAACAACATGCGGCGCACGGCTTCCTGTTCGTCGATGGCGAGGAAGGCTTTGCGGTAGTTTTCTTTGCCGGATGCCCAGTCATCCGCCATGGTTTGCAGGTCGGCAACCAGCAGGTCGGTGGCGGCTTTCAGGTATTCCGCGCGGCGTTCGCAGTTGCCGTTGGTGCAGGCATCAGCCTTGGCGTAGTCGGTGTGGGGGCGCTTGCCAGCATCCTGTGGGTTTTCGTTGAAATCCTGACCCCACAGCAGGAATTCGATGGCGTGGTAGCCAGTGCCGACATTAGCTTCGGAACCGCCTTTTTCATTCAGGGATTTCAGCAGTTCAACATTGATCGGGTCTTTGCCAGCGATGATGTTGGCGCTGGCAAACGGGTTGCCTTCCTCGTGGTCGTAACTGTCCTGCTTGACGTAATCAATCAAGCCTTCGTCCAGTGGCCAGGCGTTGACCTGACCTTCCCACTCATCCACGTTTTTGTTGCTGAAGCGGAAGGCTTCGGTTTGCCCGTAAGGTATCCGTGCTGCCAGCCAGGCGTCTTTGGCTGCTTGGTGGGTTTCAGCACTGGGGTTGGCGATAAATGCATTGATTTTGTCCTGCAAGATTTTGGCGGTTGCTAGGGCATCGTCAAAGCTGGCATGGGCAATATTGACGTAAGTTTCCATGACCGCTTTGGTGCTGATGGTATCGGCTTGCACAAGGGGCGCAGTGGTGGCTAACAGGCTTCCGAACAGGGCAGCAGATACAAGCTGGCGAATACGTTGCATAAGTTGGTTTTCCGGGCTGGTAAAATAAAGGTCTGGCTGGGGCAGAGGAGGCTGGCTGGCTTGACCGAATGCATTGAAGGGTTATTGGTTGCGCGGGGATTCAGACAGGTCGTCAAGCGTTGGCTGTTTGTCTGCGTCATCATCAGCGGAGGTCAGGATCAGATTGCCCCGGCGGGTAATGGTCAGACAATAAGGACGCTTGCCGTGCTGAAGGATGATCTTTTTGCAACCACGCATCAATTCTTCCAGATTGATCCGTTTGGGTTCTACATCCGACATTCTCAAGGCTCCAGTCATCATGCGAATGCACCTTGCATCAGGTTGAAGTCAAAGGTTTCAGGGTTGAGGGTTTCGTCGATTACTTCGCGGGCATGGTGTTTGCAGCGTCCGCAACACGTGCCGACTTTCAGCTCTTGCTGGATGGCCTCCAGTGTGTCGTGGCCTTGTTTGACCGCTTTCTTGATGGCTTTGTCGGTCACGGAATGGCAAATGCAAACGTACATACACTTCCCCTAAACAGTAATCATTCTTAAAACAAGGCGGATGATAACCATCCCTATTTACAAATGCAAGTGGTTCTCAGTGCATTTGTGAAAATGAGAAAAATTCTCAAAAAAATTCTTGAATCAAAAACAGGGATCATTATCATTTAGTCCATCGAACAGGTTTTGCCTCTCCTCAAAACGGCAACCAAAGTAGTCAAGCCATGTGTACCGTAACTCCACGCTAGCCAGACTCACTTTTCGCAAATACAGACGCGGAGGTGCGTGATGACGTTTTACATCAATGCTTGGCTGGATCGGGTTGACCCCTTCATCAGCCTGCATAACCGCCACACGGGTGAAGTAGTGGCGCGGTTTGACAAGGATGAAGTGCGGGAATGCCTGGAACAAGGCGATTTCTGCGTGAATGAATTGTGTAACCCCAGCCAGCGGGTACAGCAGGAACTGGTCAAGTGTTTGTTGCTGGCACAATGTTCCCAGCAGGTAAGGCAACAATTGGAGAGCATTTACCGCAGCTTTTTCCCACCACCTGCTAGTGCGGAGATCATTCCTTTCAGGGCGAAGCAGTCTGCCATGCTAGCGTATGAGCAGGGTTACGCCTGAGTTAAAGTGTGTACAACCTGTCAGGTTAGCCTTGATAAAAATAACTCTGACCTGACAGGAATCCTGGTTCCTCTAGGAATTTTGAAACATCGTTGGGGGCGCAAGCCCCTTTATTTCTTGTCAGTCTGTTGACCTGCATCAATTGTAATGCAAGTTGTTCTCATTTATATTGCGAAACTCCTGAACTGTTGCGGATAGCTCAACCCATGCGTGCCGTCATTCCCTGCCTGCTGTTATTGCCCCTCGCTGCCAATCCCTTGCTGGCTGAGGACAAACCCGTCGCCACCAAGGCCGAACTGGGCGAAAAACTGTTTTTTGATGTCAACCTGTCGAAAAACCGTACCCAGTCCTGCGCTACCTGCCATAACCCGGAACACGGTTTCGTTGATAACCGTTCCACTAGTGTCGGCAAGGCGGTGTCACTGGGGGATGATGGCAAATCACTGGGCGACCGCAATGCGCCAACGGCGGCTTATGCCAGTCTCAGCCCGGATTTCCACCAGAACAAACAGGGCAAGTATGTGGGCGGACAATTCCTCGATGGGCGGGAAAAGGACTTGGCAGGGCAGGCAGGTGGCCCACCCACCAACCCGCTTGAAATGGGGATGCCCGACAAACCAGCCGTGGTGGAACGGCTCAAGGAAAATGCGGCTTACGTCAGCGCTTTCAAACAGTTGTTCGGCGACACCGTGTTTGAGCAGCCGGAAGTCGCCTATGCCGCGATGGCGGAAAGCCTTGCCGCGTTTGAAAAAACCGACCGTTTTGCCCCGTTCGATTCAAAGTATGACCGTTACCTGCGTGGTGAGGTGGACTTGACCGATCAGGAATCCTTGGGGGAATCACTGTTCTTTTCCAACCAGTTCACCAACTGTAATCGTTGCCACCAGTTGAAAGCATTCCCCGGCAGTGAGGGTGAAACCTTCAGCAATTACGAGTACCACAACCTTGGTGTGCCAACCCATCAGGCGGTGCGTGAGGCTAATGGCAAGGGCAAGGATTTTGTGGACAAGGGACTGCGGGAACACCCGGATGTCAAGGATGACAAGGAAACAGGCAAGTTCAAGGTTCCCACCCTGCGTAATGTGGCGATTACCGGCCCTTACATGCACAACGGGGTATTCAATGACCTGAAAACGGTGGTGCTGTTTTACGACCAGTTCAACAACAGCGAACGCAAGCTCAACCCGGAAACCGGCAAGCCGTGGGATGCGCCGGAGGTGGATGAAAATCTGGCGTTAAAGGAAAAGGATTTCCAAGCCCCGGCATTGAAGGATAGTGAAGTGGATGCACTAGTGGCTTTTATGCAAACCCTGACTGACCAGCGTTATGAGCATCTGCTGGAACAGGATTGACACAAGCGTAATATGTTGGAGTGAACTCACCGGGCGATGGGCGTAAGATGATGTTTCCTGATACATCCAATAAAGGAGACGCCTATGAAAGGAAACCCCGACATCAACCGTTCGCTCAATCTAGCGCTACGCAGCCAGTTGACCGCGATCAACCAGTATTTCCTGCACGCCCGCATGTGCAAAAACTGGGGGCTGGAAAAGCTCAACAGCAAGGAATACAAGCGTTCGATCAAGGCCATGAAACAGGCCGAGGAGCTGATCGAACGCATCCTGTTCCTTGAAGCCCTGCCCAATCTGCAAGACCTTGGCAAACTTTACCTCGGTGAAGACGTGCCAGAAATCATCGCCAACGACCTGCGCCTTGCCGGTGAAGTGGTGGCGGAATTGCGCAAGGTCATCGGTGAATGCGAACAGGCGCAGGACTACGTTTCCCGCGATATGTTGCAGGAAATTCTTGAAGAGGAAGAAGAGCAGATCGACTGGCTCGAATCCCAGCAGTGGGCGATGGATAACGCCGGTCTGCAAAATTACCTGCAATCCATGATGAACGATTAAGGAGCAAATAATATGAAAGGAAAAGACCGTGTAATCGACGTACTGAAAACCCTGCTGGCAGGTGAACTGGCGGCGCGTGACCAGTATTTCATCCACTCACGCATGTGTGACGACTGGGGTTTGAGCAAGCTGTACGCACATTACGAACATGAACGGCAGGAAGAAAGCAGCCATGCTGACGCCATCATCCGCCGTATCCTGTTCCTCGAAGGTGTGCCTGACCTCAACAATCAGGACAACCTGAATGTGGGTTCCGATGTACCCAGCATGTTCAAAAACGATCTGGCACTGGAATACCATGTGGTGGGTGCGCTGAAAGCCGCGATGAAAATCTGTGAGGAAGAGCAGGATTACGTCACCCGTGAAATGCTGCGGGCGCAACTGGATGATACCGAACAGGATCACGCCTACTACCTGGAAAAGCAGCTTGGTTTGATTGACAAGATCGGCTTGCAGAACTATTTGCAGTCACAGATGTAACCCTTCCCCCAATCCTCTGTTCAGGCACACGCGGTCGTCACGATGCAGCGCATTACCCAGACAGGGATTCTTCACTAGACATGGCTTCGCGTCTTTGTTTGAATCAGCCCCTTTTGCGGGATATTCACTGTGGAAGCCTTTCTTGTTTCAACCGGCATCGTTGCCCTCGCTGAAATCGGCGATAAAACCCAACTGCTCTCGCTGGTGCTAGCCGCCAAATTCCGTAAACCCGTTCCCATTATCCTCGGCATTCTGGTTGCCACCTTGCTCAACCATGCGGGCGCGGGTGCAATCGGCGCGTGGGTCACAACCTTGCTGGGTGAAAATGTTTTACGCTGGATTCTGGGTTTGTCGTTTCTGGCGATGGCGGTGTGGATCATGATCCCCGACAAGCTGGATGACGATGATGTCAAAGTGGATGCGACGCATTACGGTGTGTTCGGTGCAACGGTGGTGGCGTTTTTCCTCGCGGAAATGGGCGACAAGACGCAAATTGCTACCGTGGCATTGGCGGCACAGTACGCATCCCTGTTCTGGGTAGTGGCAGGTACGACGTTGGGGATGATGATTGCCAATGTCCCGGCGGTGCTGCTGGGCGACAAGATGGCGCACAAGCTGCCGCTGAAGCTGGTACATGGCATTGCAGCGGCAATTTTTGCGGTGTTGGGTGTGTTGGCGTTGCTGGGGGGATGAAAGTTGGCTTATTGCCAACCCACCTTGTCCATGATCATGACGGCTTGGGCATTGTGCTTGCCCAGTGCTGACAGGTTCAGCGCATCGCTTTTGAAGTTGCCCCAGCTTTGCAGTTCCGGGCTGGCTGCAATGCCACGCTTGGCAGGATATTCACCGTTGGTGTTGGAATACCAGCGTTGCGCGTCATCCAGTACCATGTATTCCAGCAATTTTACGGCGTTCTCCTTGTTTTTGGCGGATGCTGTCATACCTGCGCCACTCACATTAATATGCGTGCCCCGATCCGCTTGATTGGGGAAGAATACTTTTACCTTGCTGGCAGCGGCTTTTTGCGCAGTATCGCCACCGTAAAGCATTTGTGCATAGTAATAGGTGTTGGCAATCGCCACGTCACATTGTCCCGCTGCTACTGCTTTGATCTGGTCACGGTCGCCACCGCTGGGTGGCTTTGCCAGATTTGCCACCAAGCCTTGCGCCCACTGTTCGGCTTGCGCCGCGCCTTTGGCAGCAATCAGGGAAGCCAGCAGCGATTGGTTATAAATACTACTGGAGGAACGCACACAAACACGCCCATTCCATTTTGGGTCAGCCAGGTCTTCGTAGGTGGAAAGTTCGTTGGCTTGCACTTTTTCCGGGTTGTAGAAAATTACCCGCGCACGGTAGGTTAGCCCGAACCATTGATTGCCGGGGTCACGCAAATTGGCTGGAATCGCTTGGTTCAATTTAGCGGACTGGGTTGGCTGCAATGTGCCCGCCTCTACAGCACGGTGCAGACGCCCAGCATCGGCGGTAATCAACACGTCAGCGGGGGAGTTTGCGCCTTCGCGTTTGAGGCGTTCCAGTAGTGGGTCATCATCGCCGGTAATCAGGTTGACTTTAACGCCAGTGTCTTTGCTGAACGCATCCAACAGTGGTTTGATCAACTGCTCTTCACGGGCGGAATACACATTCACTTCATTAGCCAAAACTTGGGTGCTACATAGCAACAGCAGGCTGGCGATCATCTTTTTCAACATAAAATACACTCCTTCTTACTCCCCTCTCCCCTTGAGGGAGAGGGGTTGGGGGTGAGGGGGTAAAACTAAGTATCCGCCCAACGGCGAACCAGATTGTGGTAAATCCCGGCGAGTTTGACGGTTTGCGGATGCCCTGCACCGAGTTCCAGTGACAATTCCTGTATGCTCTGGTCAAGGTCGTAGAGCAGGGTACGTTGCCCGTCATCACGCACCATGCTTTGCATCCAGAAGAAGGATGCAAGCCGTGCGCCGCTTGTCACCGGGCGGACTTGATGCAGGCTGGTGGCAGGGTAAAGCACCATGTCACCTGCCGCGAGTTTGACCTCCTGTGCACCGAAGTTGTCTTCGATCACCAGTTCGCCGCCTTCGTATGCTTCGGGTTCGGCTAAAAATAGGGTGGCGGAAACGTCAGTGCGTACCCTAACGCTGGTTCCGGGTACAGTCATGACCGAACCATCGGTATGGATACCAAAGTGCCCACCATTTTCATAACGGTTAAATAACGGTGGAAAAATCTTGAGAGGCAGAGCGGCAGAAATGAATTGCGGCTTGTTCGCCAGTGCGTCAAGGATCACATTCCCCAGCTCATGTGCAACAGGTGAGCTTTGAGGAATTTGCACATTGCTTTTGACGGTAGCAGGTTGTGTGCCTGTGGTGGCTTTGCCATCTATCCACTCTGCTTGATTCAGTTTATTTCGGCAAAAAGCGACTTGTTCTTTGGTGAGAACATTGGGTATACAAATCAGCATTGCCTATGCTCCTAAAAAAATATTACCCCCTAAACCCAACCCCGCGACTCATGACCACGGGGCGGGAACCAGGACTTAAACTGTCAGATTAAAAGTCATAGGTGAGACTGACGTTGGTCGTGCGACCGGGTGCAATGTAGGTAAAACCGCTAGGATAAGAAGCATCAATGATGGTTTTATCGGTTGCGTTTTTCACATTTAATTGCGTACTCAGTTTTTTGTTGATTTTGTATTCTGCCATAACATCTAAACGGTTGGATACAGGAATAACGCGGGCATCGTTAGCGGCAAAGTTACTGCCATCAGAGCCTTTAAATTTCCCGGTATGAACGACAGTGCCGCCGAGTGCCAGTTTTGGTGTGGCTTGGTATTTGGCTTGGATGCTCGCACTTTTTTCAGCAATTGACCCTAGCTTTTTCCCAATATTAGAAGCGGTTGCTGAGTTGGTAATTTCAGTATCCATATACACGATGCCACCGGACAAACTCAGTTTTGGTGTCACGTTGCCAGATACTCCAAGTTCAACCCCATCTACTCGTACCTCACCTGTTTGCATTGGCGTATTGCTGACCACTTCAATCTTGTTCTTTTTCTCCGTGCGGAAGATAGCGGCACTGAGCGCAAGATCATCGTTGGCTAAGTTCCATTTAGTACCAAGCTCGAAACTTTTGTTCTTTTCTGGTGCAGTGTCTTTGGTGACGACATTAATCCCACCGTAGTTAGGATTGGTTGCATCCAGTGCTTCGGATGGAATATTGGATGAGGTACTGATTGAGCCGTAGATGCTGCCATTTTCTTTTGGTTTATACACAAGACCCAAATGTCCATTGGTAAAGTCTTTCTTTACTTCAACGTCCTGGTTGTTGAGTGGATTGTATACATCAGCGTTTTGGCGTTTTTCAATATCGAATTGATCCTGACGAATACCGCCAAATACTTCCCACTTTTCGTTCAGTTTTGCGGTATCCATGAGGTAAAGCGATTGTGATTTAGCGGTATTAGCCCCCGGTGCGGCAGTAAATGTGACCGTTGCGCCTGTTGCACTGTTATTGGGGTTATATAAATCCAGCGGCGTATTTGTTCCTGATACTGTTCCAGATTGGACTTTTACTTTCTCTTCAGAAACTTCTACACCAGCGACGATGTTGTGTTCCACATTATTAGAAGCGTGAAACTCATGCGAAATCATCGTGTTGTTAGCCACCAGTTTATTTTTGACGCGACGTGCCGTTGTGCCGGGTGTAACTGTCAACGTTCCACTCACATTAGCAGGATTGCTAACAATATAGTCGTTAGCCGTTTCGCCAATACGGGTTGTATTGGTAACACTGGTGTTATCCGATAGTTTGGCGTCTACTGTCGTGGTTAGGCTATCCGCACCCGTATTCCAGAAGTCACGGTTTTTGTAGCCGTAAAAGTTGTTACGATCGACATCACCATACAGTTTTGCGACGACAGCGTTATAAGGTTGACCGCGATCAGGCATTGCTTCATTTCGCAGATGGTAAAGGTCAACTTTAACATTGACTTTATCAGTAGCTTGATAGTCGGCTGCTAAAGCAACGCCATGACCTTTTTTGAATACTTCGTCACGCCCAGCAACATTTGAATCTTGCAGCATCACGTTGGCACGAATTTTTAATTTATCATTGACCACTTTATTTGCATCCAAGGTGGTGCGTTTTTCAGTGCCTAATGTCAATGTGCCACGGGTAAAGTCAGTGTCTTGTGCTTTTTTAGAAACGATATTGACCGCACCGCCCGTCGTTCCGCGTCCACCAAAGGTAGAACTTGGTCCTTTGGTGACTTCGATTTGTTCGGTCGCAAAAGTTTCACGAGCAGTCATGCCCGGCTCACGCATACCATCGACAAACGTATCACTACGAGCATCAAAGCCACGAATATAAAAACGGTCGCCTTCTTGATTGCCGTTTTCTCCCGTACCTAAGGTGATACCGGGCTGGGTACGCATCAAATCTTTCAATGCGCTGACACCCGCGTCTTTCATTTGTTCCTTGCCAACCACATTGATGGTTTTGGAAACGTTCAGCAGTGGCTCGGTGAATTTGCCATTGGCGGATTTGTCAATTTTATAGGGTGCTTCCGGGTCAGCATTCGGGTTGGAACCCGGCTCAGCTTTTTTTGCTTGAGCGGTTACGCCTTCAAGTTGGGTAACATCGGTTTTGTCTGTTTCTGCTTTTTTGGCGGATTCAGCAGCGAAGGCAGGTTGGGTGACAGCAGCCATCACGACAAAGGCAGCGGAGGCTAGGGCGATGTTGGGTTGTTCAGCACGGCTTACCGTACCCCGGATCAATACGGGCTTCTTCTGATAGCTCACGTGATACTCCTAAAACTTGAAAGGAAAATGTGTTCAGGGCATCCGTGGCTATCGGGCTATACGATGCTTGTTGGGTTGCAGATGATAATTGTTCTTCTTTTCAAGTCAATAGTCTTTGTGGTAAAAATGCAAATTATTTTTATTTGCTTGTTGCCCAATGATCTACTAGCTGGAGTCCAAATGCCTGTCAAACCGTATCTGAGTCAGATTCCCAACACCATTGCAGCGGTCAGTGATTACAAAGCCTTTGCCCGTGAACGGCTGGATGACAACGCCTGGGCATACCTGCACAGCGGGGCAGCAGATGAGATTACTTTCCGCAACAACCGTCTGGCATTTGATCAATGCGCTTTGTTGAACCGGGTACTGGCAGATGTACGCGGCGGGCATACACGCCTGGAACTGTTTGGGCAAACGTTGCAACACCCAATATTGCTTGCGCCTGTGGCGTACCAGCAACTGTTTCACCCGGAAGGGGAGTTGGCAGCAGTACGCGCCGCAGCAGCGATGGATGCAGTCATGGTCGTAAGTACCTTGGCTAGCCACACGCTGGAAGACATTGCGCACCATGCCTATGCTCCCTTGTGGTTTCAGCTTTATTTTCAGCAGGATAGGGTATTTTCTTCAAGTCTGGTGCGAAGGGCGGAAGCGGCAGGTTATCGGGCGTTGGTAGTGACGGTGGATGCCCCGCTTGCCGGTGTACGTAACCGTGAACAACGTGCAGGTTTTCATCTGCCTGATGGCATTGCTGCGGTGAATTTACGGGGGATGCAGCAATCACCCGTGACGCTGGCGCAAGGGCAAAGCGTGGTGTTCGACGGTTTGATGGCACATGCACCGACATGGCGTGATATTGAGCGGCTGCGCCAATTGACCGATTTGCCGTTATTGCTCAAAGGCATCACTCATCCGGCAGATGCACAACTGGCTATGCAACTGGGGGTGAATGGCCTGATCGTTTCCAACCACGGCGGGCGTACCCTGGATACCGTACCTGCAACACTACACGTTTTGCCCGGCATTGTCGCAGCGGTACAAGGGCAATTGCCGGTGTTGCTGGATGGTGGAGTACGACGTGGGACGGATATTGTGAAAGCGCTTGCCTTGGGCGCAAGTGCTGTTCTGATTGGGCGTCCGATGATTTACGGCATGGCAACAGCCGGGGCGCTGGGTGTTGCGCATGTGCTGCGTTTGCTATGGGAAGAGATGGAAGTGGCAATGGCATTGAGCGGATGCCGGACACTATCAGACATAACACCAAATATATTAGCCATAAATAATACTTGAAAGTATAAATACTAGCAATTATCATTTGCAAAAATTTACCTGATACCACTAGCCATCCGCCCTCTACAGCCACGGTAGCCAAGGTTCAGTAAAACCCTGTTTCCAACTTTAAAAGGTTTTGCTAATCCTATGGAATTCCTGAAACTTTATCTTGATCATCTGGTGTTGGGCACGCTCGGCTTCATGAGCTTTATCATGCTGGCATTTGCGGTGGAACGTTACATCTATTTCTGGCGCATCAAGCTGGCGGAATTCAAGCATATTGAGCTACTCAAGGTCGCCTTGACCCGCAACCTTACCAGCATTTCTAGCGTTGGCTCTAACGCGCCTTATGTGGGCTTGTTAGGTACGGTACTGGGGATTCTGATCACCTTCCACGAAATGGGACAAAGCAGCAAGTTGGATGTGAACACCATCATGCTGGGTCTGGCAATGGCACTGAAAGCCACCGCTGCCGGTCTGCTGGTGGCGATTCCCGCCATCCTGTTTTACAACGGTTTAATGCGCAAAGTGGATGTATTGGTTTCCCGCTGGACTGCCTTGCAGGATGGTCACGCATGAAACGTTTTGACCAGATCAATATGATCCCCTTCATCGACATTATGCTGGTGTTGCTGGCGATTGTGCTGACCACGGCAAGTTTTGTGTCGCAAGGGCTGATTCCGGTGAATTTACCCACTGCCGCACAAGTCAGCGAACCGTCGCAAGACGAAGATCCGCTGGAAATTGCCATCAATGACAAGAACGTGCTGTTCCTTGGTGAAGATGAAGTCACGCTGGAACAACTCGCAGAGAAACTCAAAACACAGGCTACGCCGGAAACCCTGATCGTGTTGCGTATCGACAAAGCGGCGGTATTTGAGCATTTCGTCAAGCTGATTGATTTGCTGAAGTCACAAGAGTTGAGCAACCTTTCCATACAGGCACAACAAGACCCATGAAAACCTGTCATATCAGCGGCTTTGGCATTTCTACTGCCGTCCATGTCGGGCTGGCGTTGTTGCTGATGCCGTTATTGTTTGCGGACGATAAAGTGCCGGAAGAACCGCCGGTTCTGCCGGTGGAATTGAGCATGTTCGAGCCAAAAGCACCGGAACCTCCCCCGCCACCGCCGCCCAAACCGCCGGAAAAACCCAAGGAAAAACCCAAACCCAAACCGAAGCCGGACAAGCCGGTTGAAAAACCCTTGCCCAAGCCACCAGAAAAGGACTTGCGTAAGGAACAGGAAGAGCGTGAACGCAGTAAGGAATTGCAGCGGCAAAGGGAAGAACAGCAACGACTGGAGGATTTGCGCCGTCAGGAACAGGCACGCGCCGAAGCCGAGCGTCAACACCAACAGGCACAGGAAGCTGCTGCACGGGCTGCTGCTCAGGCTCAAAACGCAGTGCCGGTTATTACCAACCCGCGTTACAGCCGCCCACCCAGCCCACCAGATTACCCGCGTCGTGCGCTGGAATCAGGCACGGAAGGTACAACCATTGTACGTGCCAACGTTAGCCCTGGTGGCAACGTGACATCCGCACGGGTGCATCAGTCGTCCGGCAACAGCTCGCTGGATTCGGCGGCGGTGAAAGCAGTGCGCGGCTGGTCATTCGTCCCTGCCACCCGTGGCGGGCAAAATATCGAATCCATCGTGCAAGTGCCGGTGAATTTCAGGATCAATTGAGGAATGCCGTGATGAAATTATTAGCCAAAACGTGTATCAGCTTTGCCATGTTGGTGATGTTGGGAGCTTGTGCCAACGATCCGGTCAAGGAACAAACAGCAGATGCTAAGCCGATCAATTATGGTTGTCGTGGTACATCGCTCAATGACTGCATGACGTTCCATACACCGGTTACAGGAGGCAAGCTTTCCCGCTGAATGATTCCATCGGGAAAACTGTGTTGGGTCATTTCAGCTTGAGCGTAGCGTCCTTGTCCATCTCTTGCGCGGAAG
>ERZ761609.91-NODE-91-length-130979-cov-77.453507_pt1 | contig 130979 bp, 102 predicted proteins | sample MGYA00511163_ERZ761609 | MGnify/ENA primary metagenome ERZ761609 (study PRJEB28899, sample SAMN02445070) | bioreactor sludge metagenome | biome: EBPR sludge | place: Australia: Brisbane, Thorneside Wastewater Treatment Plant | collected 2011-12-16 ... | reverse complement strand
GACCTCTCCGAGGTCGTCTAAACGTGAAAAAACGCTTATTTCTACAAAGATACGACCTCTCCGAGGTCGTCATATCATTTGATGCATTTGATGCGTTTGCCCTGGGGTTTCGCAGGATGAAACGGGCCGGCTGCAACCACGCAGGGCGTGGCATAAGCTGCAAGCCGCGTTCCCTCGCGCTGCGCCACGATGGAGGCGTGGTTCGCGGAAATTCGCGCCCTTCGCTAAAATTCGCTTTCAAAATTTTCGCGTTTCCGGTTCAAGGTTTCGGGTTGGAACGGCTGCCAGCTACTGGCTGCAAGCCGCGCTTAGCACCGCATACCGAGAACCGCCCACCGAACTCTCGCGCTTAGCACCGCCGACCGCATACCGCATACTGGTACCCCCTTCACCAAGCTGGAGAAAACTGCCCCGCAAGTCAGGCCGGGTACTCCACGAAATTGCGGGGAGTTTCGTAGAGGCGCACCTGAAGATCGTAGCGCTCGTCTAAGCGGCGGCGCAGCAGATTCCAGATGACGAAGCAAATATGCTCGGCGCTGGGAATGAGGTTTTTAAACTCCTCGGTATCCAAATTGAGGTTTTTGTGATCGAAACGAAGCTCCACTTCTTCGTAGATGATGTCGCGCAGCAGGCCCAGATCAATCAGATAGCCGGTTTGGGGGTCCACCTCGCCGGCTACACGCACTTCCAATTCGTAATTGTGACCGTGATAGTTGGGGTTGTTGCACAGGCCGAAGACCTCGCGGTTTTTTTCGTCCGACCAGTCGGGGTTGTGCAGGCGGTGCGCGGCGTTGAAATGGGCTTTGCGATAAGCGGCAACTCTCATGTTTTTCTTTTTTGCATTGCAAACAGATGACCCGCCGGATGGTTGTAGATGCACGGCTAAGGGAAAAGTTATTTGCCTTGCGCAATGTGGGCGCCGTGCCGTACCTTTGCCGCCCGAAATCGCATCGCATCAACCACACACTATATATATGAGCAAGATGTTTCACTCGCTGCGCGTCAAAGAGGTCGTGAAAGAAACCTCCGACACTGCTACGCTGGTCTTCGAAATCCCGCAGGAACTCACAGAAACCTTCCAATATACGCAGGGGCAATATCTCACCCTTCGCTTGAGTATCAACGGCAAAGAGCAACGCCGCTCGTACTCCATGTGCAGCAGCCCTTTGGAAAAAGACATTGCCGTGACGGTGAAAAGAGTGAAAAACGGCGTCGTGTCCAACTACCTCAACGACCGCGTTCAAGCCGGTAACATGCTCGACGTGATGGAGCCGGAGGGCCGCTTCTTCACGCCGCTCGACCCCGATAATCGCAAAACGTACTATCTCTTCGGTGCGGGCAGCGGCATCACGCCCTTGTTTTCGATTCTCAAAACGGCGCTGGAGCAGGAGCCGCAGAGTTTTGTTCACCTGCTGTATGGCAACCGCAGCGAAGACAGCATTATTTTCAAAAATCAGTTGGATGCGCTGCAACGCCGCTACGACGGGCAGTTCACCGTGGACTACATCCTCAGCAAGCCCAAACGCGACAAACCCGGCGGCCTGGCAGGTCTGTTCAGCAAGGGCACGCTTTCCTGGCAGGGCAAAACCGGCCGCATCAATGCCGTGGAAGTGAATAAGTTTTTGGAGGAACACCCGCTGCGCAACAAAAACGCCGAGTACTTCATCTGCGGCCCCGGCGACCTCATTGACGCAGTGGAAAAATCACTCTTGGAAAAGGGCATTGACAAAAAACACATACACGCCGAGCGCTTCGTTTCTACCCACATTGCCGAGGCCGACCGCATACAGGGCGTGGGCGGAGCAGAGGTAGCCGTGCAACTCAACGGCAAAACCGTCAGCATCAACGTGCCGGCGGGCAAAACCATCCTTGACGTGCTGATTGATAAAAAACACAATCCGCCGTACTCCTGCACTTCGGGCGCCTGCTCTACCTGCATCGCCAAAGTGACGGAGGGCAGCGTAAAAATGGATGTGTGCTACGCCTTAGACGAGGACGAGGTGGCACAGGGCTTTATCCTCACCTGCCAGGCGCATCCTACTACGCCCAAAGTGGCGGTTACGTTTGATGTGTGAGGCTTCTCTCACTAACGGTTCTCTAAGCTGTCTATCAGCGGTTGTACGCCTGCATCGTACATAGACTTCATCATCCAGTACACAACTTTGCCTGTTTTTTCAGGCGTTCCACCAGAGATGGGCGGGGCGGGGTCGTATTCCATGTCCAACATGACGGCCTGGGTGTAACGCTTGCCCCAAATATCGTGCATTACGGCCAGCGACATATCCATGCCGGCCGTCACACCGGCTGAAGTCCAATATTTGCCGTCTTGAGTGAATCGTTCGTTGGTGAATGTAGCGCCATATTTCTTCAGCATCTCTTCGGCGCGATACCAGTTGGTGGTAGCTTTTTTGCCTTGCAGCAATCCTGCCGCTCCCAAAACCCAGGCGCCGGTGCATACCGATGTGGTGTATTGAGTGGTGCTGTCAATTTGCCTTATCCATAGCAAAACCTTGTCGTTGTAGGCGGTTTCAATGGTACCTCTTGCTCCGCCGGGAATGACCAAAATGTCCAATTGGGACACAGAATCAATGAAGTTGTCGGGTACAATGACGGTGCCCATAGCGGTGCGGATATTGCCGGGCTGGATGGCGATGAGCTGCGTGCGGGCGCCCATGCTTTGGCCGAAAACATACTTCGGCCCCATCATATCCAAATCATTGACACCGTCATAAACGAGGATGCCGATGTTCCGTATTTGGTGTTTGGGTTTTCCCAAAACCAGGTCCATCACCATGCTGTGATTTTCTTCGGTCACGCCTTCCGGCAAGACTTCCTCCGATGCATTTTCTTCGGTAATGCCTGTCCTTTCGACAGCCTCCGTTTTGGGCTTGCAGGCACTGAAAGCGAGTAAAAGAACAGCGGCAATGAGAATGTTTAATATTTTCATTATGAATGTTTTGTATGTTTTTGGCTAATAAAAAACAAGGCAAATCCCGAAAAAATGGTCATCAGCCCGAACACGGAAAAAGCTCTCAGCAGGGCGTTGTTGAAATCATCCCGCCCCTGATAGTCCATCGTGTGCAACATCCACAAAAAGTCGAAAATGCGCCATTGGTCGTTGCGAAAACTCTGCACTGTTCCCCACTCGGCGGCCACATATACGGTGGTACGGCTCGGCGCGCCAAAGCGAACGGCATAAGCGGGCAGCGGTTTTTCTCGGTATTCGTGGTGGCTGCCGGTGGCTTGCAGGTAGGCGACGGATTCCACAGGGCCGGGGTTCAGGAGGCGGCTTTGAGCCAATGATACCGCTTCCTTTTCGCTCAAAGGGCTGCGCCATTGGCCGGTACCCGCATGTACGAGGCGAACCTTTTTTTTGCTACCTGCCTGATATTGAATCTGGTAATGCGTTTCTCCCAAAATTTCTATCAGGGAGACGGCAGAAATGCCTCCGAAGCTGTCTGTACGGCTCAAACTCCGGAGCATTTCGCCCAAAGGCGCCAGGCTGTCGGAAACCGGGATGAGGGCCGCTTCTTTCCGAAGGTTTTCGCCGCGAATGTTTTCAATACGGGTCCAACTGAAATACAGCCCGCCGAGCGTCCAGGCCAAAAATTGCAGTCCCAGTATGACGCCCATAAAACGGTGCGTACGTCGTATGAACCAATGTAGTTTTACTTTTTGCATAGGATGAGAGGTGTAAAAAAGGGAGCCGACCCATTGGCCGGCCCCTTCAAATATAACTATCATGCATAAAATTGCATCTCCAGACGCGCCCGCTTCTTCCGACTGTCGAACAACAGCCAGACAACGAACGCATTAAAAATCAAATAAGCAACCGCCTCCGGTATTCCTTTAAAAAGGCTCATCGGAAACCCGCTTTCCCAGATTTCATGGGTCAGTTTGTACGCGTAATACTGCGACACGAGCAAATAACCGTCCAACAGCAGGAAGCCGGCATACAATACGGCCGCAGCCCAGATATACCCAGCCCGGCCCGATGACCAGAGCTGCCAGGCGCCAAAGCCCCAGAACAGAAGCGACACAGCCCGCAACATGCCGAGAAACATGGAGCTGTCGCGCAAATAGATCAGAGTGGCCTCTGCCGGAAAAAACTCAGGGTTGCTCCACACCTGAATACGCAGGTACAGCCAGATGCCGAAAACGGCGGCGGCCAATATCAGCAGCGGGAAAAACAGCTTTTTCATGGCGGTGCATTTTAGTTGGGATGGCAATGGAATTCAACTGTGGCGGTCTTGGTTTCGCTGCTTGTGTGATCCAAGGCCACTTTCACCTCCAGCACTACGTCTGTGTGGGCAGTTACGTTGTTCACCCATTGTTCGCGGATTTGGAGAGAGGTGCCGTGCGTATGCTCGTCGGTGGTGTACAGTACCGTGTTGTCGGATTTCTTTTTCAAAGTAATTTCCCAGCCGTGCAATTCCTCTTCGGAAGTAATATCGGCCTGAATGGACACGGTCTGATTGAGCGAGAAGGTTTGGCCGGCGGTGGGCGAGAGGATGGTGATTTCTGCCTCGTGGTCGTGCTTGTCTTTTTCGCAGGCAAAGAAAGACATGCCGGTAGCCAGCGCGAGGAGTGCGAGAAGAAGTGATTTTTTCATGGTTGTTGTTGATTTTAATGAAATTCAGAAAGTTCTTTTTTGCTCAGGAATTCGTGGTCGGTCAGGGTATGCAGGAAGGCGATGATGTTGCTTTTTTCTGTGGCCGTGAGTTCTACACCGAGCCGCCCGCCCGACTTCAGGGCCGGATCGAGGGTGGGGCTGTCGGCAACCCCGGATGCGTAAAAATCGAGTACGGCTTCCAGATTGCGGAAGCGCCCGTCGTGCATGTATGGGCGGGTCACTTCCACATTGCGCAGGCTGGGCACCTTGAATTGATAGCGGTGCTCGTCGTTCAGCGTGATGCGGTGCCGTCCGGTGTCGTCGGCATTGGCAATGGGCAGCCCGTTGTTGCGGTAGCTGTTGTTGGTAAACAATTCGCCTTCGTGGCAGGAAGCGCATTTTTGGCGAAAGGTTTGCAGGCCGGCTAATTCTTCGGCGTTGAGAGTAGCGCCCTCGTTGCGGACGTACTTGTCGTATTTCGAGTTGGAGGAGATGCACATCAACTGAAACTGCGATAAGGCTCTGAGGAAGCGATCTGTGGTAATTTCGGGCGTGCCGAAAGCCGCCGTAAACATGGCGGGGTACTTGTTGTGGCGGCGCAATTTGTCCAGCACATTGGGCATCTGCTCTCCCATTTCATTCTCATTTTCAATGGGTTGAATAGCAAAAAGGTCTAAGTGAAAAACGCCGCCGTCCCAAAAAAACTCGCGCTCCCAGGCCAGGTTTTGAATGGGCAGGGCATTTCTCATGGTGAGCCGGTCGTCAATGCCGTGGCTGAGATCGTGGCCGTGCTGAGTAAAACCGGCAGTTTGCTGATGGCAAAAACCGCAACTGATGCTGCCGTCGCGGCTCAGGATGCCGTCGTAAAACAAATCCCTGCCCAGTGCGAATCCCGCCGGCGTTACCGGGTTGGCGGCCAGATCATATAGCGGCGCGGGGAAATTGGCCGGCGTTTCAAAACGAATGTCGGGCAGCGGCTCCGGCTTGTCGGGGTCACAGGCAGTGAGAACAGCTATGCCGCACATCGCAAAAATTACCCCTTTTTTGAGAAGGCCCATGTGGAAAATATGTTGTAAAGTTGTCCGGCAGTTTTGAGGCCGCCGGACAACCGAATTGATGGTATAATGGAAAATCTTAGTTGTGAACGTGATCAAACTTGAACATATTCACATAGTTGTTGGCGATGTTTACTGAAAATGGCGCAAAGTGAACCGTCGGATTGGCGGCCACGCTGATGTTGGGGCTGCCGTTGAACAGGTTCAGGATGTCCACTTTCAGGTGTACCTCCGGCGTCGCGTCTTTGCGCACTTTGGCCACTTCGCTGCCAAAAGAGAGCGACTTTGACTTGATGTTGTTGATGGTGGCGCTGCTGTAGCCGCCGTAACCGCCTACATGGTAGCGGAATTTGCGCTGCCCGTCGGTGCCTACCGGCGCCTGCGGTGAAATGCCTTCTGTTTTTACAAAAATATAGCCGCTGTTCCAGGCCCAGTACATATTTTCATCTCCTGTATAGGCTGCCACGTCCAATACTCCGGTGCGCTCGGAAGGCGCCATCGTATTGCGCAGGCTGTCCACGCCGATGATGAAACTCACAGAGTTGTAGTTGCCGGCCGGAACGTCGTTGAGTACTACAGAATGCGTGTGGTCTTTGTGTTCCTGAATGAGAAAATAGCTCTCTTTTTGAGGCACTACATACTCATCGCCGTCTTCCGTTTGAAGCTTGATGTTGCTGATATAGTACTGAAACAGAGAGATGTTGAAAGACTCGCCGGCGGCATTGGTATAGTTGCCGGTATTGAGTTGCAGGTCCTGATTGCCGGCCACATTGTCAAACTCAATGACGATGCTGCCCTTGTCTCCGGCTTTGAACTCGTCTTTGTTACATCCGGCAAAAAATACAGCGATCAATGCCAGAAAAAGGATGGATTTAAAATGATTCAATTGCATGTTGAATGTTGTTTTTGATGGTTGAAAAAAAGTTGTGATTTAAAAGAGATAGCTGATACCTGCCGATGCTCTTGGCCCCGGCTGAATGTACCCTTCGCCGATATGCGCAGCCAAAGGGTGCTGATACAATATCGAAAATGCCCACCGCCGCATGAACCAATCCATGCCGACGCCGGCCCAAAGGCTGTGTCCTCCGGTAAAATCCTGTGCAGTCCCGTGCAGCCTGTCTGAGGAGGTGTGCTCCCAGAAAATGCCGGCGCCAGGCAGCATCGTCATGTGCTTCATAGATTTCCAGTAAAAAATGCGGGAAGCCAAGCCGGCACGATGACCGAAACGATAGCCTTCTGCATCCGGCGTGTTGATGCGGTAATTGCCCTCCGCCGTCATGCCCCAGGCTCCGCGCCGGAGGGTGTACATGGCGTTGATGGGGAAATCAACCGAGCCACTGCCGGGCTGCATATTGCGGGGCATGGCCTCTCCATTGGATTGAAGCAGGCGCGCGTTTCCGGTAGGCAACTTGACGCCGCCTCCCAATTGCAAAGCGTGTTTCCATGCGCGGCGGGTGCTGTCGCCTGTATTAAAAACAACCCAATTGGCTACCACAGAGGCGTCTCCGAGGCCGGAGGCGCGCGTCAGGCTGCCGTCTTCGGTACGCGAAAAGTGATGGTACGGCACAAAGCCGAATACCTGTACGTTGTGAAGCGGCGTCCAGCGCCCCCAGGTTTCTGCCGTAAGGTATTGTTCCCTAGAGACCGATTCTATGCCTCCTCCGAAAAGATTCGGGTGCTCGGAATCGAAAGTCCGGTACTGGAATCTGACCCCGGCGAAATGCCTCCTGAATTGGGGCAAAATACCGAGGTAACTTCCTCCGACGGCACATCCACAAACGTCACAGGCAAGGACCTGGCCGGAAGCAAGCACCCAAAGCAGGGCTGCTGCCAGTACAGTTTTCATGTCTGTAAATTGTGATGGCTATTATTCAGCGGCTTTCAGAAAGGGGCGATAAAAAAATAAAGTGATCATTTTCGCCAAAGGATTAGATAAGTAAACGTTTCATTTTAAGTGTCTTATCTAATCCTTTGGCCTAAAGAAAATGAACATTTATTTTTGCCCCACTACAAAGCTGGGCGCAGCAAGACTGATTTCCCCAAAAGAAATCATGCAACGCGGGCGCCTGACTTTTGGAACAGACTGAATAACGGCAATGAATAAAATGGGACAGGAGCCTCGCTATGGGAAGTCATTCCTGATCCAAAAAGAACTGAGAGAGAGGAAGTTACAGCTCCGGCGGGTGGAAGAAATTGGAAAAGTAATTGGAATGGGGTTCGAGATATGACGCCCAGACAATGCGTCGGGAAAGGTCGGTTTCAAACATTCCTGAGAAGATGTCTTCGGCAGCGGCGATGTAGTGAGAGAACTCAAATTTCTCCATGATTCTCAGCGGGCGCTGATCGGCATCGCGGCGCTCCTGCTCGGCAGCCTTCATGCGTTTAGCCAGCACGCATTGGCCGTTGCATTGCATTTCGGGCTTGTCTCTGTTTTCGCACAACTCCGCAGCGATGTACGTCCGGTTGGCGCCGTACCACATCAGTACTCCGGCCTTGAGCAGCAATTGCCAGGCAAAGAGAAAAACAAGCGATATGGAAATGAATGAGCGCATAAAAATGTGAAGGCAAAGGTATCTTTTTATGCCGGACTTGGACAATATGAAGTCGAAAAAAATGACGACTGCCAGACAAAAGCGACGCTCACCACTTCAACAACTCCGCCCGTACCTCCTCAAAATCTGTGAATGGGATGAAATGACTACCTTTCGGTAAATATTTAATTATCAGCCATTCAGAAGGAATATGGCGGCGGCTGAAGTCCAGGTTTTCGCGGGGCGGCGCCAGAAAGTCCGAAGCGCCATGCCAATGCGTCACCGGGATGCGCAGCTCCTGCCAGCGGGGCTGAAGCCGGCGGAGTTCTTCTACATGGGCAAATTTTTCATCACCCGATACCTGCCAGGCTTTGGACAACATCCAACGGGTAAGCCGCCAACGGGCCAGTCCGGCATACCAGGGTACCGGTTCGCTGTCGGGGTCGTTCACCGGGGCCAGCATCAGCAGCGCCTGCACCTGAGCGGGGTAGTCCAATGCGACTTGTGCAATAACAGGCCCGCCGAAGGAATGGCCCACGAGCAGCGTTTTAGAAGGCCGGTAGCGATCCAACACGGCTTTCACAGCCTCGGCCTGCACCCGAAAGCGGGGTTCGCTTTGTCCGTAATTGGAATATCCGTAGCCGGGGCGATCTATGGAAATGAGGCGGTATTTTGCCGTCAATAAGCTATCCGACAGGTATTTGTAAAAATTATTCCCCGATCCGGGCGCGCCGTGTACAAACAGGATCAAGGGCGTCGAGTCTGTTTGCAGGCCGGTTTCCACATAGCGCAATTCGCCGCCGGAAAAGGGAATGCGGTGAATTTGCACCGATATGCCTTTTTCGGCAAAGGTCTTTTGCGTGGCAGCATCGGAACTGCGGAACGACATCATGGCATTGATGGCCACAAAAAGGAGCAGCAGTGCTGATACAATGCGCAGTGTCCACTTGAGTACGCGGGCATACAAAGGGCGGCGAGCAGGTGTCGGCATAGAGGGTGGAAAATCTTAGTAGTGGGGCAAAAATAAAGTGTTCATTTTCTTTAGGCCAAAGGATTAGATAAGACACTTAAAATGAAACGTTTACTTATCTAATCCTTTGGCGAAAATGACCACTTTATTTTTTATTGCCCCTTACTCGTCTTCTTTTTTTGATAAAATTTCGGAGCGAATGTACTCTTTATTGAGCAAAACAAGCCCTACGAGCAAGATGGAAACGAGGATAATGTCTGAATTCATTTTAGCAATATGTTTGAGGATTATTAAAACAACACACATCCGACCAGCGCTACGCGAGCCGATCAGGTTCTTTTCAATTCAGTTTCAGTGTTGTTACAGGAATGTGGGCCAAAAATCTTTTGCAAAAGTACACCTCATAGCTGTAAGTCGCAAGGGCTGTGTATGAATTTTATGTAAAATAGCCATTTTACGGCATGGCATATCGAAGAGAGGAGGCTCTCGCACGGACGACACGGCGCTAAAGCATTCATTATCAATAAATAAAGCAAAAAAATAATTATATTTCCTATCACTAAAGTAGATTTTAACGTTTTTTTAATGCCCCTTTTACTTGACTTTTCCGCCGAGTCGCCTGTATCTTTGCCGCCGTCATCTGCGAAATCCTTTTGCAGATGGATTTTATAAAGAACGGGTTGAGAGTACAGGCTCTGTGAAACCCTGGCAACCTTGCCGACAGACAAAAGGTGCCAAATCCTGCCGGAGCGCAATGATGCGTTGCCGGAACTATAAAATCTGGGGGTTTATGTTTATTACCATCTCATCCATCTTGCGGCCCGATTCTGAGGCCGACCTCGTTCGCCGTCCGGTTTCGGAGGCGGATGTTCCTTTTGCCGCATTTTGCGGTTTTCCCTGCTGTTGTTGTTGCTGTTGATTTTCCGTCGGGCATAGCGGTATGACCTGATCGGGATGACTTTGGCGTGTCCGGAAGCGTGCTTTGTCGTTCCTGTCGGTTGCCTGCTGTGGCTGCACGGGCATATATTTTTTTCACCTGAAAAATCATTCAATCATGTCCAACTTACGATTCGAAACACTCCAATTACACGCCGGCCAGGAAGAAGTGGAAGCTACCACACGCTCCCGCGCCGTGCCCATTTACCAAACCACTTCTTACACGTTCCGCGATTCGGAACATGGCGCCAATTTATTCGCCCTCAAGGAGTTCGGCAATATTTATACCCGCATTATGAACCCGACCAACGACGTGTTCGAGCGCAGAATAGCGGCGCTGGAAGGCGGCGTGGCGGCGCTGGCGGTAGGCTCCGGACAGGCGGCACAGTTCATTGCGCTGAACAACATCCTACAGGCCGGCGACAATTTCATCGCTTCGTCCAACCTCTACGGCGGCACCTACAATCAGTTCAAAGTGGCTTTCAAACGCCTCGGCATCGAAGCGCGCTTTGCTCAGGGCGAGCAGGCCGGCGATTACGAGCGCCTCATTGATGCCAATACCAAGGCCATTTATGTGGAAACCATCGGCAATCCGAGCTTTATAGTGCCTGATTTTGAACGCATTGCAGCGGTCGCCAAGGACCATGACCTGCCGCTCATCGTGGACAATACCTTCGGCGCGGGCGGTTATCTGTTCCGGCCCATCGAGCACGGGGCTGCGGTGGTGGTGGCATCGGCGACCAAGTGGATCGGCGGGCACGGCACTTCCATAGGCGGCGTCATCATAGACAGTGGCAATTATAACTGGGGCAACGGCAAGTTTCCTCAGTTCACCGAACCTTCTGAAGGCTACCACGGCCTCAAATTCTGGGATGTGTTCGGCACCGACGGGCCTTTCGGCAACATCGCTTTCATCATCCGGGCGCGGGTGGAGGGGCTGCGAGATTTCGGCCCGGCGCTGAGTCCGTTCAACTCCTTCCTGCTGCTGCAAGGCTTGGAAACATTAGCACTGCGCGTGCAACGCCATGTGGACAACGCCTTGGAACTTGCCCGCTGGCTGTCGGAACACCCGGCGGTGGAATCCGTCAATTACCCCGGCCTGTCTGGCAGCCCTGGCCACGAAAACGCCCGCAAATACCTGCGCAACGGCTTCGGCGGCGTGCTGTCGTTTACCTTGCGCGGCGACGGAAAAGCGGCCACTCAATTGGTGGACAACCTGAAATTGGTGAGCCATTTGGCCAATGTCGGCGATGCAAAAACGCTCATCATTCAGCCCTCTGCCACCACGCACCAACAACTGAGCGAGGCCGAACAACGGGCCGCGGGGGTATTGCCCAACCAACTGCGCGTGTCGGTGGGCATCGAGCACATCGAAGACATCAAGGCCGATTTTGAGCAGGCTTTTGCCCGCGTGGCAGCGCCGGTTTTGGTGAATGGATAATAGCTGCGAGCTATGAGCTGCGAGCTTCGAGTACTTCTCGCGGCTTGCAGCTCGCGGCTTGAGGCTTGCAGCTTTTGGAGATATTACAAAAAGTACGAAAAAACAAACAACATGACCGCCCGAACCTTACATATTTCCCAACCATTCCCAACCGAAGGCGGCGCCGTGCTGCCCGAACTCCACATTGCCTACCACACCTGGGGCAAGCCCAATGCAGAGCAGGACAACATTGTGTGGATAGCCCACGCTCTGACCGGCAATTCCGATGCCGCTTCCTGGTGGCCGGGCTTGGTCGGCGAAGGCAGGCTGCTCGATCCCGATAAATACTTCATCGTGTGCGCCAACGTCATCGGCTCCTGCTACGGCAGTACCGGCCCCACGAGCATAGACCCGCGCACCGGCCAAGCCTACGGCCTCGACTTTCCGCTCATCACCATCCGCGATATGGTATGGGCGCATCGCCTGTTGCAGCGCCACCTCGGCATCCGGCGCATCCGGCTCGGCATCGGGGGTAGCATGGGCGGCCAGCAGATCATAGAATGGGCTGCCGCCGAACCCGAATTGTTCGACCGGATAGCCCTGTTGGCCACCAACGCCCGGCACTCGCCCTGGGGCATTGCCTTCAACGAATCGCAACGCATGGCCATCATGGCCGACCACAGCGTGCAGGAAAAACACCCCGAAGCTGGCGCCAAAGGCCTGGAAGCAGCCCGCGCCGTGGCCATCCTCTCTTACCGGCATTACCACGCCTACCACCGCACGCAGTTAGACCCGACACACGACAAAATCGAGGACTTTCTGGCGGGCAGTTACCAGCGGTATCAGGGCGAAAAACTGCGCAACCGATTTCATGCGCACTCCTATCTTACACTGAGCCGGGCCATGGATTCGCACAATGTGGGGCGGGGACGGGAAACGGTGGAAAATGCGCTGGCACAGATTCGGAAGCCGGCATTGGTGGTGGCCATTCAGTCGGACGTGCTGTTTCCGCCCGAAGAGCAGTATTTCATCGGCCGGAACTTGCCGGAAGCGCAGGTGGAGACCATCGAAAGTCTGTATGGTCACGACGGTTTTTTGATAGAATACGACAAGATTACGCCTTTGCTACAAGACTTGCTGGAGCGAAATTGGACAACACCGGCAGCCAAAAAAGCAAGCGATCACAAGCAAGAAACGAGGCCGTCGGCGGGATCGGCGCTACCGGGATCGGAGCGGATTTGAATTTTTGGGGGTGACCCTTCCCAAAGCTACGAGCTTCGAGCTACGAGCCGCGAGCCTGTATCTCGCCCAACCCAACCAACGCAGCGCCTACGGGAATCAAGGCACTGACGGCAAAAATAGCCTCGTAGTAATTGGGAAGGAACCCGACGGCAGCCCAAAGCAGCGTGCCCTGCAGAAAAAGCAGCGCCTCGCTTCCCAGAAGTCCGGTTACAAACACGGCTAATCCGATGCGCGTGATGCGGTTGTTTCGCGTGAGCATACCGTGATGCAGCGCCAGACTGATGATCAGGCTGCTCATGGCGCCCAATAAAACGAGGTGAATGAAGCCGATGACGTAGTTGCGAATGGTGTAGGCAGCTTTGGCGATGAAGGGAATGACAACGGCGGTCTGAATGAGAATTTTACCCGCCAAAGACCAAAACGCAATGAGCATCAGGCTGCGGCTCCAGCCGGACAAGGGCGCCAGAATGGTTGCCCGATGAGGCCACACCAAGCCGAGGAAGACCAACAGCGCCGCCAATTGCAGCGTTACGCCCGTGCCGTTGATGCCGAAAACGACGGGCAGGGGTTTGGACCAGGCCACCGCCAGCGCATACGTGAGTACGCAAGAGACAAGGAGTAGGGTAAAGAACAGCCGCAAACGCTTGCTCTGCAACACAATGCCTTGCCCTTCCATCCAACGCAAAGCCAGCGCCAGCGCCGCAAAAATGAACCAGCCGTTGAACTGAAAATGCAGGAAAAACTGCACCGCCAGATGAAAAAACATTGAACTGCGGAAGCCGCCCGCCAGGATAGGCCCGATACTCCAGATGGCCAACGTAGAAACAATCATGAACACTATGGCCGCACGGGCAAAACGCAACGACCAACTCGCCGGCTCGCCCCGCGTATCGCGCCAAAACCGCCAAGCCCAGGCATACGACAACAAGATGTGCAAGGTGGAAAACGCAATGGACGCCGCCCCGTAGCCTTGTATCGGAAAGGCGACCAGCATACCCAGCACGCTGAATTCCGTGAGCCAAAACAGCCGGTTGTACCATCTGAAATCAGCCCTTTCGGGCAAAAAATGAGCAGCCAGCAGCGCATATAAAGCCAGATACAACCAGCCCAGCATGGCCGCATGAGAATGGCCGTGCAGCACGTTGCGGAATTTGATCCAGGTTACTTCTTCCACAAAGGCATAGCGCAACAGCGCGCCCAGCAGCGTAGCGAGGACCAAATTCAGCAGCGCTATTCGAAACCAGTTTTTGATGAGAGGACTCATTGTGTTTGAAAATAGAGTGAGTGTGCTCTATAGCTGCGAGCCGCGAGCTTTGAGCTACGAGTGCAGAGCGCGGATTGAACGGTCGGCGGTCAACAGTGGCCGCGCCTGTGGTGCGGGGTGCAAAGCGCGGATTGAACGGTAGGCAGTCACGAGAGGCTCCGCCTACCGCCCACCGCCTACCGATTATTTCTCCCCGTCGTTGCTACGCATAAACTCCAATACGCCGCGGGCGTCTCCCTCACTCAGGTTTTGGTTGGGCATGCGCACGAGGCACTCTTCCAGCAGTTTCTGTGCCGCGGGGTCTTTTTCCAGCATGACGTCCACGTTGAGGGTCATGTTCATGATCCACTCCGGGGTACGTCTTTGGGTAATGCCGGCCCAGCCAGGCCCCACCACGCGTTGGTCGGTGAGCTTGTGGCAGGCGGCGCATTTGAGTTCATATACCCCTTTGCCGGCAGCTACCATGGTTTGGTCAAGCGGGGTAGAGAGCGCCACTTCCGTGATGCCTCCCACGCCTTTGCCGTCGTCAACGGGTTCGTCGGCCACCATGCTTTGAGGCGGAGTAGAAGAAGTAGATTCTGAGGAAGAAGAACCGCCGCCGCAGGCATAAGCGAAGGCAGCGATAAAAACGAGCAATGCGAACGTTGTTCTCATGGTTATCAATGGTTTTTGTTTGTTGAATAATCATTTGCGGAAAGCGCCAGCCCGGCCTCCTCAATGCGGTCGGCCATTTGTTGGATGGTTTGTCGTTCTACCAAATCCAGCAGGCTGTTGCGATAGATAAATGCCTTTTCGTGCAAGGGGCATGGATTGGCCGAGGAGCAACTTGGCAGCCCCATGATACACGATGAAAATACCTCCGGGCCGTCTATGCACTCTACCACCTGACGGAGGTTGGAGGCCATGTTTTTGTCGGTCATATAAAAACCGCCGTGCGGGCCTTTCGTTGAAGAAATAAGTTGCGCGCGAGCCATTTGCTGCATGAGCTTGGCCAAAAACGGGCCAGGCACGTCCAACTCCTCAGCGATGTCTTTGACGCCGAGCTTCTTCTCCGTTGTGCTGTTGGCCGCCAAGTAGAGGACGGCTCTGAGCGCGTATTTGCAGGTTTTTGAAAACATGGTTTCAATAATGGATTTATTGCGCAAGATACTAAGGTATGCGGCACATAGTAGTCCGTCTGCATACTTTTATAAGTTTCGCCTTCATTCCGGCACAAAGATAAGGTACTTTGATAAATAAAAGATAAAAAACTCTTTTTTTCTTTTTATTTTTTGCATTTGAAAAGCCCAATTTTGTATATGTTCAAGATTTTCAATTAGTTGCAAAGCACTTGTAGATGGCCATGACTTAACGGTGACAAAAGTCATTGGCGAGGTAAAAGTTGTTGCTCAATATTGTGGCCAAATAAATAAAGATTAAAACATCCTTTATTCTTTTAATAAAAACCTTATGCCATGCTTTCAAAATCACAAGCCAGAGCATTTTTCTTAGGCGGCACGGTAGTCACCTTCCTGATATTCATCGGGTTGACGATCTATTCCTTTGCGCCGAAAAACGACCAGACCAACCGCGACAAGCTGACCGCCGAGGTAGCCAAAGGCAAGCGGATTTGGGAATCCAACAACTGTATGGGTTGCCATACCATACTGGGAGAAGGGGCCTACTATGCGCCCGAACTGACCAAAGTGGTGGAGCGCCGCGGCGAGCCGTTCATTCGCGCGGTGTTGCAGTCGCCGGTACCCTGGGCGCCCAATGGCCGAAAAATGGTAGCCTACGCCATGAACGACGAAGATACCGAGGCCGTCATCGCTTATTTAAAATGGATAGGAGAAATAGACCTCAACGGTTTCGACCGGGTGGTTTCTCCATTGTCAAAAGGTGAAAAACAATAAAAACGAAGAACCATGAAATACAAATCTCAACAAATTGCCTATTGGTTTTTTGCACTGTGTATTCTGTTGTTTGCACTGCAAATCACTTACGGATTCATCATGGGCTTCGCTCGCATCGGATGGGATGGCCTGCATGATATCATTCCTTTCAACACCGCCCGCGCCGTACACACCAACCTGCTGGTAGTGTGGCTGTTGTCGGGTTTTATGGGCGCTGCCTATTATATTATACCCGAAGAGGCGCAGCGCGAGTTGGTCAGCGTGAAGCTGGCATTCGTTCAGTTCTTTTCTTTAGCCCTTGTGGGCGTGATTGCCATTGTGGGATACCACTTCAATTATTGGGAGGGGCGCAAGTTTTTGGAAATTCCAAGAGAGCTTGACTATTTGGTGGTAGTCAATGTGCTGTTGTTTTTAGGATTGATACTTACTACATTGTTTAAAGGCAAACGACAAACCACCACGGCCATGGTACTCAGTATGGGCCTGTTGTTTGCTGCCCTGCTCTACCTGCCCGGCATGATCTGGTTCGACAGCCAGGTGATGGACTCTTTCTTCCGCTGGTGGGTGGTTCACCTGTGGGTAGAGGGCGTATGGGAGCTGATCATGGGCGGTATTCTGGCATTTTTGCTCATCAAACTCACCGGCGTGGACCGCGAAGTCATCGAAAAATGGCTGTACGTCATTGTGGGACTTACTTTCTTGTCGGGCGTATTGGGTACCGGGCACCACTACTACTACATCGGCGTGAACAAAATCTGGTTGGTGGTAGGCGGTATTTTCTCTGCATTGGAGCCTTTGGCCTTCCTCGGTATGGCGCTGTTTGCGGTGTATATGTATCGCAAAGGCGAGAAAAAGCATCCCAATAAACTGGCCTTGTTCTGGACCATCGGCTCGGCCATTGTGTCCTTCATCGGCGCCGGTTTGCTGGGGTTTGCGCACACGCTTCCTCAAACCAACCTCTACACACACGGCACATTGGTCACTGCCATGCACGGCCACTACGCTTTCTGGGGCGCTTATGCCATGATCGTGTTGGCCATCATCAGTTATTCTGTACCCAATATGACGGGCCGCAAGCGTTTCGACAAAACAGCCGGTCACATGGCTTTCTGGCTCTCCAACATCGGTATGCTGGGCATGGTAGTAGCCCTGGGCGTGGCCGGCGTGGTGCAGGTGTATTTGGAGCGCCGCCTCAAAATGGACTTCATGGTAGCTCAGGAGGAAACGAAAATCCACTTTGTGGTGATGTTGCTGTGCGCCACCCTGTTCACGGTGGGCATCGTGATGTATATGTATGAATTCATCAGGTATGGCAAGCCCAGCGATGAAGCGCTGGAGCCTGCTGCTTAGTTTTTCGTTTGAGTTGATTGTAGCCACACTGCCGGAATACAATGTACGTCGCAGCCTGACACGCACATCGCGGCCAATTGTATTCCGGCCTTTTTTTGTATCGCCGATCATTTACCATAACACAACCAACCATGACCGCCATCCCTTATTACCATCGCATACACAAGGAAACGGATGTTTTTGAACACGCATTCCGCAACAAAATACCCTGCCTGCTCAAAGGGCCTACCGGTAGCGGTAAATCGCGTTTTGTGGAGTTTATGGCGCATCAATTGGGCAAAAAGCTCATCACCATTTCCTGCCACGAAGAGACATCCTCTACCGACCTGATTGGCCGGTTCATCATCAAAGGCGCCGAAACCGTATGGATTGACGGCCCGCTGACCACCGCCGTTCGCGAGGGCGCCATCTTGTATATGGATGAAGTGGCGGAGGCCCGGCCCGACGTGTTGGTGGCCATACACTCGCTGACCGACCACCGCCGCGAGTTGTTCATTGATAAATTGGGCGAAACGGTCAGTGCGCACGAAGACTTCATGCTGGCAGCCTCTTTCAATCCGGGGTATCAGCGGGGGTTCAAAGAGTTGAAACCCTCTACCCGGCAGCGGTTCATTGCTCTTTCTTTTGGCTATCCAGAACCGAAAATTGAAACTGAAATTCTCATCAAAGAAACCGGCGCCGACCCGGATGTGGCCAGAAAATTGGTGGCCATAGGAAACAAAATCCGCAACCTCACCGAGTTGGGGCTTGCCGAGACCGTTTCCACACGTCTGCTGGTGGATGCCGCCAAGCTCATTCACAGCGGGCTGCCCCGCCGCCTCTCCGTGCATGTTGCCGTGGTGGAGCCTCTCACCGATGCCCCCACTACCATCGAGGCATTGCGCGATCTGGCGGATCTGATGATTTGATTTTTTTTTAAAAGAAAGCATCATGGGACTTGAATTGGACGAACTGCTCTACGGATGGGTGGTGAAGCGTTTCAAAAAAAAGCGCAGGGCGGCGGCCGAAAGTCAGGCTCAACGAGTAGAACTGGCGCCGTTGATGTCCCGATTGACCATCGTTGCGCGGGCCATTACCGGCAAGGCCATAGATATTTTTCCTGCCGAGCGGGAAGGCGGTTATAAAAACAACAACTTTTTTCTTCCGCCGGCTTTCGCCGAACTGCCCGATGCCCCGGCCAATACCGCATTTTATTTTTACAGAGTGCTGTACATGAGCGTACAACAGCGGTTGGGCTACAACTGGCAGACCCAGACGGAAGACCTCGCACTTTCGCGCCAAAAAGCACTGGAATCTTCATCGCTCATTCTCAAGGTATTATTCGAAGATTATCCAGCGGCCCGGCACATTCACGACACACTCCGGCAGCATCTCGAAAGCACCGCCCCGGCCAATACCCCGCCCGACTATTTCTGGCTCTACGGCAAATGGATGTACAACGTGCCGGAAACAGATGATAACCTGCGGTTGCAACACGTCTCAGGGCCGGATGGCGAACGGCATGGCGCACCGCCCGATACCACCCTGAAAGCCAAGGCCGTAGAAGAGGTAAAATCATTGACGATTGACAAAAAACAGCAGGAAGACTATGTGCTGCTGCACAATTTTGAAAAAGTAGAAACCGCCGAGGAGTTCAACGGTACTTGGCGCGATTTTGACGGCTCCGACCAGTTGGAAGAACATCAGGATGCGCTGGAAGAACTCAATATGAAATTTACCGTTCGTACCGACGACCCCACACACTCCGTTTATCAGGCTGATTTTGTGGAAAATGTCACCGTTCTGGAAAGCGCGGAGATGGAAAGCGAGGGGCGTTTTTACACCTACGATGAATGGGACTACGCCGGGCGTTGCTACAAACCGGATTTTTGCAAAGTATATCCCCACAGGCAGCTCAAATCCGACGCTGCTTACTGTGTCAACACGCTGAACAAATACGGCTCCACGCTCATGGGCCTGCGAAAGATGCTGACCACAGTCAACAACAGAATGCAGCAGCAGCGCCGCCAGATTCAGGGCCAGGAGTTTGACATAGACGCCGTGACGGACATGTATGCCGACCTGCATTCCCGCAAAACGCCCTCAGAAAAAATTTACCTCTCCAACCGGAAAAGGGAGAAGGATTTCTCCATTTTACTGCTGCTCGATATCAGCCTGTCGAGCGACGGCTATGCAGCCGGAAGCCGTGTGATTGACGTGGAAAAGGAAGTGTCCATTTTGTTTGGAGAAATACTGAATGAATTTCACATTGACTTCTCCATTGACAGCTTTTATTCCAAAACCAGAAATCACTCTTCGTATCTGATTCTCAAAGACTTTGATGAAAACTGGTCGGTTGCCAAAAACAAGATCGGCGCAGTGCAGCCTTGTGCTTACACCCGAATTGGCGCCGCTTTGAGACACGCCGGCGCCCGATTGCAACAACGACCCACCAAGAACAAATGGATCGTGCTGATTTCAGACGGCAAGCCCAACGACTACGACAAATATGAAGGCAAGTACGGCATCCATGACGTGAAGCAGGCGCTGAGGGAGTTGAATGCCAGGCAGATACATTCCTACGCATTGGCTATTGAAGCGCAAGCCAAGTATTATTTGCCCCAAATGTTTGGGCAAAATCATTACCAGATTCTCACCACGCCCACAGAGCTGTTGCAGTCATTGGTCAAGTTGTACGATAAAATCAGACACCAAATATAAATGCGCATTTGACGCGTCGGAAGCAGGTTCAAGCCCGATAGTTTGGATAGACTGCTTTTTATCCTCCGGCACACTGACAAAAGTCATTGGGTAGCTGGTTTTTCTTCAAGAGATTTGCGGTGTTTTTAAATTAAGACTTAAAGGTCTTTTATTACTTCATGGTTTAACCAAACAATATCTATCATGCAAAATCAATTCAGGATTCGATGGGCGATAGCTGCCGTCATAGCGATGGCGATATTGCCGGCCTTCTTTTCCGGGTGCGGCGGACCTGCTGTCAAAACCGGCGCACTCAGCGGAGACGAGGCATCCCGTGTATATGTAAAACCGGGAGAGTACGATGAGTTTTATGCCTTCATATCGGGCGGCTTCAGCGGTCAGCTCAGCGTGTACGGCATTCCGTCGGGGCGTTTGCTCAAGGTGATTCCCGTGTTTTCATTGGACGCCGAAAAAGGCTACGGTTTCAACGAAGAGACCAAACCGCTGCTCAACACCTCCCACGGCTTCATCCCTTGGGATGACTCTCACCACCCGGAGCTGTCGCAAACCGACGGCGAAACCGACGGGCGCTGGTGCTTCATCAACGGCAACAACACGCCCCGCATCGCCCGCATTGACCTGAGTACGTTTGAAACCACCGAAATCATCGAGATTCCCAATTCGGGTGGCAACCACTCCTCTCCGTTTACTACCGAAAACACAGAATATGTGGTGGCCGGTACCCGTTTCGGCGTGCCGTATCCGCAGAAAGACGTGGAGATTGCCAGCTATGCCGAGAACTTCAAAGGCATGCTTTCCTTCATCAGCGTTGACAAAGAAAGCGGCCGCATGGATGTAGCTTTTCAGGTGCTGTTGCCTGCGTTCAACTACGACCTGGCGCACTCCGGCAAAGGCAAATCGCACGGCTGGACCTTCTTCACCTCCTACAATACCGAGTTGAAAAACACGCTGTTGGAAGTGAACGCCTCCCAAAACGACAAGGACTTTGTGGCCGCCATCAACTGGAAAAAGGCCGAAGAATACATCAAGCAGGGCAAGTTCAAAGAAATCCCCGCCAACTACGCGCACAACGTATATGACGAAGCATCACATGTAGCCACCACTACCATGAAAAAAACGGTGAAAGTGCTCATTCCTGAAGAATGCCCGGGATTGGTGTATTTCCTTCCCACTCCGAAATCGCCGCACGGCGTGGACGTGGATCCCACCGGCGAATACATCGTGGGCAGCGGCAAACTCTCTGCCGACCTCACCGTACACTCCTTCACCAAAGTGCTGGCAGCCATTGAGAAAAAGTCGTTTGAAACCACCATCGCCGGCGTGCCGGTGCTGAAATACGACGAGATCACAGCCGGCGTAGTGCAGAAACCCGGCTTAGGCCCCTTGCACACCGAGTTTGACGGCAAAGGCAATGCATACACCACTTTCTTCATCTCCTCTGAGGTGGTGAAATGGAAAGTCGGCACCTGGGAAGTAGTGGACCGCGCTCCGTGCTACTACTCTGTGGGCCACCTGATGATCCCCGGCGGCGACTCGAAAAAGCCCGACGGCAAGTACTTGGTGGCGATGAACAAGATCACCAAAGACCGTTACCTGCCTACAGGGCCGGAACTGACGCAATCTGCGCAGTTGTACGACATCTCCGGCGACAAAATGAAGCTGCTGCTCGACTTCCCGACCATCGGCGAGCCGCACTACGCTCAGGGCATTGCCGCGACCAAGATCGTACCGCGTTCCAAGAAGATTTATCCGCTGGAAGAAAACAAGCACCCGTATCGCGCTATGGGTGAAAAAGACGCCAAGGTGGTGCGCGAGGGCAATGTAGTGCGCGTGTATATGACCATGATTCGCAGTCACTTTGCCCCCGATAATATTCAGGGTATCAAGGTGGGCGATAAAGTGTATTTCCATGTGACCAACTTGGAGCAAGACTGGGATACCCCGCACGGATTCTCCGTTTTGGGCGCTCAGAATGCAGAATTGCTCATCATGCCGGGCCAAACAGAAACCCTGCTTTGGGAGCCTAAGTCTGTGGGGGTCTTCCCCTTCTACTGTACCGACTTCTGTTCGGCGCTGCACCAAGAAATGCAGGGCTACATCAGAGTCTCCGCTGCGGGGGCCAATGTGCCGCTGAAGTGGAGTTTGGGTGAAGATATAGTGCAGTAATCAGGGGGGAGCGGCTGCGAGCCGCAAGCCTCAAGCCGTAAGCTGCAAGCCGCATGTTGGAAAAGACTGCGGTTTGCAGCGGGGCTTGCCCCCTCTCCAAAATCAAATAATTATGAGACAATTACCGCGATGGACGATGCTGGTGGCAGCGTTGTCGTTGGGGGCGCTTTTTGTGTGGCCGATGTGGAAAATCGTGCTGTACGCGCCTCAATATCCTACCGGGGTGGAGATGCATATCTGGATCAACAAAATAGGCGGCAATGAGCCGGGGGTGTTGCAAAACATCAACATCCTCAACCACTATGTGGGCATGAAATTCATTGAGCCGGACTCCATACCCGAATTGAAATACTTCCAATACATCATCATGGCCATGATGGCGCTGGGCGTGTGGGTTGCCTTGCTCAACCGGAGGCCATTGTTCCTCGGCTGGGCGGTGCTGATGACGCTTTTAGCCATTGCCGGTCTGTACGATTTTTATTTGTGGGAATACGATTACGGGCACAATCTCAGTCCGGACGCGCCCATCAAAATACCCGGCGCATCGTTTCAGCCGCCGCTGATCGGGTACAAACAGATTCTGAATTTCGATGCCGTTTCGCTGCCGCATATAGCGGGCTACTTTGCCGGAGCGGGCATCGCATTGGCTTATTTGGCCTGGTGGCTGCACAAAAAGTTTTCCAAATGAAAAAGCTCTTTTATCTCTCCATAATGATCCTTGCGGCAGCAGCCTGCACGCCCACGGCCAAGCCCATTGAATACGGCGCAGATGCCTGCTACTACTGCAAAATGACCATCGTGGACCGCCAACACGCTGCCGAGGCGGTGAGCGCCAAAGGCAAGGTGTTCATGTTTGACGCCATCGAGTGCATGGTGCCGTATCTGGCGCTGGAGGGGGAAGACAATTATCCGGTGCTGGTGGTGAACGACTATCTGAAACCCGGCGAGTGGGCCGATGCCCGCAGCGCTACCTATCTGATCAGCAAGGGATTGCCCAGTCCGATGGGCGCATTTCTGACGGGGTTTGCCGACAGGGCGGCCGCCGAGCCGGTGCAGCAGGAGAAGGGCGGGGAATTGTACAATTGGGAAAGCATGAAGCAGGCTATTGCGAGGTGAGGGGCTGGTGGCTGGTAGGAACGGCTACAAGCCGTAAGCCTCAAGCCGTAAGCTGCAAGCCGTAAGCTGAATGAACGCTTAAAACCATATTCATACATGAAAACCAGATTGATGCGAATATACATAGTCATATTATTCCTCGGTATCGGGGCATTAGGGCTTCGGGCAGGCACGGTGAACGTGTGTGCTGACTGCCCGGTCAAGACCATCAAAGAGGGCATCCGGCAGGCGCAGGCAGGCGATGTGGTGCTGATCGGATCGGGCTTGTATGCCGAGGGCAACATCGTGGTGGATAAACCGCTGACTTTGCGCGGTGTGAATTACCCCGTCATTGACGGCCAACTGACCGAAGAGGCCTTCACCATCACCGCCGACAGCGTGACCATAGAGGGATTGAAAATACAGAACTCCGGCCACAACCAACTCAAAGACTTAGCCGCCATACGGGTGCAACGGACCAAGGGCTACATCATACGAAGCAACATCCTGCTGAACAGCTACTTCGGCATTTACCTCGAATACGCCGGAGCGGGCGAGGTGTATGGCAACACCATCATAGGGCAGGCCGTGACGGAGGCCAATGCGGGCAACGCCATACATGCCTGGTATGTGCAGGGAGTGAACATCAGTCACAATTTTTTGAAAGGCCACAGAGACGGGATTTATCTGGAATTTGTGACGCACAGCTTCATACACGACAACCACAGCACGGGCAATGTGCGCTATGGGCTGCACTACATGTTCTCGAACGACGACGCGTACTACTGCAACACGTTTGACCACAACGGAGCGGGCGTGGCGGTTATGTTTTCGAAGCGCATTGTGATGACGGACAATTACTTTGAACACAACTGGGGGCGCGCTTCTTACGGGCTGCTGCTGAAGGAAATAACCGATGCAGACATTGCCCGGAATGCGTTTGTGAGCAATACGGTGGGCATCATGCTCGAAGGCGCTTCCCGCATCCGGTACCAAAATAATCAGTTCAAATCGAATGGCTGGGCGGTGCAGGTGACCGGCGGCTGCGAAGATAACAACTTCATTGCCAACAACTTTCTCAGCAATGCCCTCGATTTGGTCATCAATGGCCGCCTGAACAGCAACACCTTTGACGGCAACTACTGGAGCGAATACAATGGCTACGACCTCGACCGCGACGGGCGCGGAGATGTGCCGCATCGGCCGGTGAAGCTATTTTCATACATCATTTCGCAATCGCCGGAGTCCATCATTTTGCTCCGCAGTTTTTTTGTTGATCTGCTCAATTTTTCTGAAAAAGTCAGCCCGGCACTCACGCCGGATAATGTGTTGGATAATATGCCGCTGATGGAGGAGGCTCAGTGGGCGGTGGGCAGTAGGCGGTAGGCGGTGGCCGCGCCGTGGCGCGGGGTGGGCAGTAGGCAGTGGGCGGCTACAACCCGGAACCTTAAACCGTAAAACCTTGAACATTAAACAATGAAGAGACCATGATCGAAATACGAAATCTTCACAAATCTTACGGCAAGCTCGAAGTATTGCAGGGCATAGACCTCGGCTTTGAGCAGAAAGGCCGTATTGCCGCCATCCTCGGCCCCAATGGGTCGGGCAAGACCACGCTCATCAAGAGCATACTCGGCATGGTGCTGCCCGACAAAGGCGAAATCCGGGTGGACGGGCAGGCCATCCGGCAGCAGTGGGCGTACCGGGAGCGCATCAGCTACCTGCCGCAGATAGCCCGTTTCCCGGAAAACCTGAGCGTGCGCGAACTCATCGCCATGATCAAAGACCTGCGCGGCGGCCATGCCGAAGACGAGCTACTGATCCGGCTGTTTGGGCTGGAACCGCACCTGCACAAGCGGCTCGGCAACCTCTCCGGCGGCACCAAACAGAAGGTGAACATCGTGCTGGCGTTTATGTACGATTGTCCGACCGTCATCTTGGACGAACCGACTTCCGGCCTCGATCCGGTGGCCATGATTCACCTGCGCGAACTGCTGAATGAGGCCCGCGAACAGGGCAAAACCATTCTGCTCTCTACGCACATCATGAGTTTTGTGGAAGAAATGGCCGACGAGGTGGTGTTTTTGCTGGAGGGGAAAATACGTTTCCGGGGTTCGTTGCAAACGCTGAAAGAACAGTACCAGGAAGAGAATGTGGAACGCGCTATTGCTCATATTTTGCAGGGAAAACAGGCGGTGGAGGGGAACGACGGCAACTCTCAGACTGCGGGCTACAAGCTACAAGCTACAAGCCTCAAGCCGCAGGACTCGCGCTCCTTCACCCCTCATTTACTCACCCCTCACAACTGAATAAACCATGCTGAAAATAATGAAATACACGCTCTCCGACCTGCTGCGAAGCCGTTGGGGGCTCATATATCTGGGGTTTTTCCTCTTGCTCACCTTGTCTTTGCTGTGGCTCAGCGGCGACGTATCGAAAGTGGTCATCAGTCTGATGAACGTGATCCTCATTTTGTGCCCGCTGATCGCCGTGATGTTTGGGGTGATGTATTTTTACAACTCGCGCGAATTCACCGAACTGCTGTTGGCGCAGCCCATTCGGCGCACCGATATTTTCTGGGGGCAGTACTTAGGCTTGGCCTTGTCTTTGTCTCTTAGCTTATTGCTGGGCATAGGGCTGCCTTTTCTTTTGTACGGTCTGCTGGCCTCCTCGGAGGTATTGAATTTCTTCGTACTCGTTTCCACAGGAGTATTTTTATCGTTCATTTTCAGCGGATTGGCATTTTACATTGCTTTGCGCAACGACAATCGCATTCGGGGTTTTGGCTTGGCGATACTGGTGTGGCTGTTCTTTGCGGTCATTTACGACGGCGTTTTTCTGCTTTCGCTGATGCTGCTCAAAGAATACCCGCTGGAGCATTATTCCATTGTGGCGGCTATGTTCAATCCCATTGATTTGTCGCGCATTCTCATCCTGCTCAAGCTCGACATTTCGGCGCTGATGGGCTATACAGGGGCGGTGTTTCGCAAGTTTTTGGGCACGGGGCTGGGTTCGACTTTGTCGTTTGGGGTGCTGGTGCTGTGGGTGCTGGTTCCGGCATGGAGTATCCGGCGACTGGCGCTGAGGAAGGACTTTTGATGGGCGGGCTGTTAGCTGCTGGCCACGAACTGCAAGCCTCAACCTTGAACCCGAAGCCCGCCTGCGCCAAGGCTTCGGCGGATGAAACCTGAAACCTTGAACCCGGAACAAAAAAATTGATCATTCTAAAATTGTAATAAATCATGGAACAACTTCCAATTACGACGCAAAAAACGGTAGGAGAAACCGTTGCCTCCGACTACCGCACGGCTGCGGTGTTCAAGCAGTTCGGCATAGATTTTTGCTGTGGCGGAAAGCGCAGTATCGGACAGGTGTGCGAGCAAAAGGGCATTGACCCGATGCTGTTGCAACAGGCTTTGGAACAGGCGCAAACTGCCGCCGGCCGCAGCGAGATGAATTTCGACGACTGGAAATTAGGCTTTCTGGCCGACTACATCGAAAACAAGCACCATGTGTATGTGCAGGAGCGCTTGCCGCAATTGGTGGAATACGCCGACAAAGTGGCCCGCGTGCATGGCGAAAAGTTTCCGCCCAATCTGGAGGTAGCCGCCTTGGTGAACACCCTCCGCGACGAACTGATGGGGCACCTGCTCAAAGAGGAGCGCATTCTGTTTCCATACATCCGGGCGATGGAAAAGGCGTTGCTGGAGGGCCAACCCAAGCCGATACCGCATTTCGGGACTGCCGCCGGTCCGGTGAACGTGATGGAAGCCGAGCACGAGGTGGCCGGAGAGATCATGCACCGCATCCGGGAGATCACGAATGATTATGCGCTGCCGGAGGATGCCTGCAATACCTGGCGCGTGCTGTGGTCGCTGTTGGCGGAGTTTGAGGAAGACCTGCACCAGCATGTGCATTTGGAGAATAATATCCTGTTTCCGAAGGCTTTGCGGATGGAGGAGGAAGTTCGGTAGCCGCGCTGTGGCGCGGGGTAGGCGGTTTGCGGGCGAGAGCTGTTAGCTTTGATCGGCAAATACGGGGATAAAGCTAACAGGTCTGTCTGATAAAAATCCCTTAGCCGGGTGATGAAGATCATAGAAGCAATGGCTATTCAGTCTCACCTTAGCAGCGCATAAAAGTGCAACGATGAAAACCGTTTTTTCCATACTGATGATTTTGGCCATCGGCTTTACAATGCGTTGATGGGCGTACTCCCCTACCCTTTTTTCAGGGGATGGCGAAGGTCAAATTTTCGGCACTTTTTTGCAAAAAGTGCCGAAAATTTGGAGTTGTCGGATTGTATTAAAGCAACTCAAAAAGACCAATCCGGAAGCTTTTTTCTACCTCTACAAAACCTGCGAATACCTAAGCAGGACACTGTAAGAAATAATCCCCCCAACGAAAACCACCATCTTTTTGCCAACCGGATCATTTTTTACAACCACACAACACCCTGTCTAACAATTATTTACACTTACTGACAAAAAATTCACTCAAAAAAAATCACTTTCTTCTGTAACCTTTTTTCGGCGCCTCCGTAAAAGGAGACTGTTTTGTTAACGAGTGGGGTACCGGCAAAAAAAAAGCCGTACCACGCATGGTACGGCCTCTCGCTAATAACAAATCATAATCTCATGAAAAAAATAAGACGACCTAATCTTTAAACAAACGTTTTTTTCTTGCCGGTTCCCAACTTCAACCACTCCCTTCCGAGAGGTGTAGTGGTTCCCTGCGCAGAGGCAGGGAACCGTAGTAGTTGGGATTATGATTATCGTACCGTAATCTTTCCGCTGTTGAGTAAGCGACCTTCCGATCTCAGCAGGTAAAAATATACCCCGGACATCAGTCGGTTTTTATGATGGTACTCCAATCGGTTTCCAAAGAACACTTTGCGTTCCACTACCCGTCCGTTTCCATCGTACATCAACAATTCGGCCTCTTTCACTTCCATTCCTTCTACCTCAAAAACAGCCGATTCTACGAACGGATTGGGAAACACATTTATTTTCACGCCTGGCACGAATTCCGGTTCATCGGTTGATACGGTGATGAACTGCGGGAAAGTGCCTATTTGGTGGCTCGTCGCGTTCGTGAGCCATGGCGCGTAGTTGTCAAAAAAGACGGCAGCGCGGTTGGTGATTTGAGCGCCTTCGGGATTGTTCGGTTTTTGGGATACTTTGAATTTTACAAACCCTTGGCGCGTCGAGTCGGCAGCGCTGCCGCCTGGTAATAATTGCACATCATCAAATGTAATTTTGAGAATTCCATTTCCGTAAACCTCCCACCGGTAGGGGTGGCTGCTGCTGCCCGGCACGATGCTGTGAACATTGAGCAGTGCAGAAAGCGTGTCGCGGATGACGATGCGATCAATGGTGTCGGTTCCTGTAGTATTAGCAAAGAACAGGATGTATGTAATATCGGTATTTGGCGAGATCAGGAACGAATCCCCGTAGCCTTTGGGATAGCCTCTCAAATCGGCCGGCAAAACATTGGAACCAACTATTTCTTGTACATCAATGTCAATGAACGAATCCTGATCGTCTTCAGGAAACTGGGTCACCTGACCCGTCGTATATGCTCCCGTTTGTGTGCAGCCTTCTACTGCTACGGTCGGATAACTTTGTCCTGGGTGGAAAGCCGACTGTTCGGCTACCAAGCGGTAGGTTGCTCCTGTGTTGGGCACCGTTTTCTGGCGCTCCATGCCGGCATCCAATTGGAACGGCTCCTGAATGAGAAGTACCTGATCTTCAATGATAATGTAGTTGCCAGGATCTTCCATGCCGCCGTCGCCGTCGTTGCGGATAAAGAAACGGATAGAATCTGCTTCGCACTGTGCCGACACCTTGATGCTGGCGCCGTCCCAGTTGGGATTGGGCGGCGTACAAGGTTCGTTGGGCGTTATGAGCGCACTCACCAAGGCTGCCGATCCCACCAGAATGCCTTCGCAAGGCACATTGGTAAGGAAGGTAAAGCTGCCGGAACTGGTAGAAGCAACGTTGCCTAATTGGAAGGTGACTTTATTGCCCTGCACCGTTCCAGGAATGCTGGAGGAGACAAAGTTGAGCGTATTGCCCAATGTAACCTCCACTGCCGCGCTTTGTCCTACGCCAGGCCCCAGGTTGCGGTAGTGAACCGTGTATTCCACCTGAGAGCAGTACTGAAGATAGGGCGCTGTAATATCAACTTCCAGAAAAGGGCAATTAATGGCCTGAAAGACAGGAAAGTTGAGTTGAGCCGTATCGTAAGCGTTGCTCAGGTTGATCAGATAGCCTCCCGGCACGCAGTTTTGCCAGTATTCAGCAACACGCGGCACTAAAGATACCTGATAAGTACCCAGATCGGTAAGGATGCTGTAGTTGCCTTGTGCGTCCGTCACGCCGAAGTAGGTTCTGTTGGCAGAAGTAGCCTGAACGAGCCAGCCTTCGAGCGGCGTATCGGTCGGGTCCAACTGGCAACTGCCCTGATCGCGGAACACCTTACCGCTGATGGTATTGGTGATGATGTTTCCGCTGCCGTCGGCTACCGTGAGGGTGAGGTCGTTGAAGAACACTCCGTCCAGCGCATTGTAGCCAATGACGGCAAAACCGCCGGCCTTGGTAGCTACAAAATCTTCACCGGTATCGAGCTTGTCCCTGTCGCCTAAAGCTTTGAGCCATATTTGGTTGCCGTTGGCGTCCAATTTAGCCAGCAAGATGTCGGTGTTGGAAGCGCTGGTTTCTGTACGACCTGCAATGACGAGGCTCCGGTCGGGCAATTCCTGAATGGCGAAAGCCTCATCGCCTAGTCCGCCGTAGCCTACGATACGCGTCCAGAGCAGGTTGCCGGCAAGATTGTACTTGGCTACAAAAGCATCGTTGTAGTTGTTGATGCTGCCCGCCAAGGCCAGATTTCCCTCGTAAGTACGAATAAGTGCGTGCGCTTCTTCGTTACCGGAGGTGCCGAACACTTCGCGCCACAAGATTGCGCCTTCTGCATCCACCCGGTAGAGTACGATGTCATTGCCGATGCCGCCTACGATATTGGTTGCATAGCCGGTAAAGGCAAATCCGTCTTCGAGCGCCACGATGGCCGTGCCTCTGTCGTCGCCGTTGCCGCCGTAAGTCTTCGTCCAAAGTTCGTTGCCGTTTTCATCTACCCGAACGAGCAGGATGTCGTCCTGGCCGTTGGATGTGTCTTTGGTGCGACCGATGATGGCGTAGCCGCCGCCGGGCACAGCGCAAATAGCAAGCCCTTGTTCGAAGCCGGAACCGCCGAACTGGCGACTCCAAAGCATTCTGCCCCGCTTATCCAAACGAAGAAGATATACATTGGCGTTACCTGGATCCTGTGCAGAGTTGTAAATATCTCCGACGATGATCAATCCGTTATCCGCAGTTTCAAGGAGGTCGTAACCGTGTTCGATGAAGCCTTCGTCATAAACGTTGGCCCAAACGAGTTTTCCGTCCGCATCGGTTCGTACCACAAATACGTCGAGATCGTTATCTGCGCCGTAGGATTCGCTGAATCCGACCAAAACAAACCCGTGATCTACAGCCTGAATCAGTGCCTGGCCCTGGTCTTCGCCGTTGCCGCCGAAGGAAACCTGCCAGCCCTGAGCCTCTGTGCGGAAGAAGGAGGCGACGAACAACAACAGGATCAGCAACTTTATGCTGCCCGGCGTTGTGCCTTTTTTGCCTGCCTCTTTTCCTTTCATGAGTTTATTTTTAATCGTGGTCATTGCTGAATCCGATACAAAGATGGAGTCACTTTTCGCGCCACACAAGAACACATTACTGGCTAAATTTAAAAAAAAATGATGTTTTTTGCGTAAAAAATTGTGCATAATAGTTTTCATTGGTATTGGTTTTCAAGTATTTAAAATAAAAATCAAAAAAGGTCGTTTGTTGAAAAAAAAAGGCCAAAATCTTATGGAAAACAGCAATCTTATTTTTATTCTCAGGACGTTTTCTGCTACTGAAAACCGAAAGTTCAAAAAGTGGCTGCTGTCTCCGGTACACAACCAACGCGAAGATGTGGTGCAGTTGTACGATTATCTGATGAATGGAGAACACCTTCAACAAGACAAATACCTAAGCAAAGAACGCATTTTTTCCAAGCTCTTCGCCGGAGAAACCTTCGATGATGCCCGTATCCGACAAACGACGCACTTTTTGCTCAAGTGCGTGGAAGACTTCCTGACCTACGAAGAAACCCAAACCGACGAAGTGCGCCGCCGGCTCGATCTGGCAAGAGTGTACCGGCAACGGCAGTTGGATAAGCTCTATCAAAAAGCCGCCCGGCAAGCGGAGGAGCTGCAACAAGCCGCCGATTATCGCAATGCCTACTTTCTGAGAAACGAGTACCTGCTGCAACGCGAACACTACGCTTTTCTGAGTGAAAAACAGAAACAACGCGCCATGCCCCTCAATCTCACGGAGATGTCGGAAGCGCTGGACCGCAGTTTTGTGGCCGACAAGCTTCGGCAAGCCTGCCTGATGCTGGCCCACCAAACGGTTTACAAAACAGAGTACGACATGCGCCTGCTTCAGGAAGTGCTGCAATATGTAGAGCAGAAACAGTGGTTGGACGAGCCGGCCATCGGTATTTATTATTATGGCTACAAATCCACCACCGAGCGGGAAGAACCGGCGCACTTCGAACAACTCAAAGCGCTCATCGTCAGATTCGGGCATCAATTTCCCACTTCCGAAGCCCGCGACATTTATCTCATGGCCATCAACTACTGCATAGCGCGCATGAACGCCGGTGCGGAGGTCTTTATTCGCGAGGCATTTGAGCTGTACAGGCGGGGTTTCGAGCAGCACATTCTCATCGAAAACGAGACCATCTCCCGATGGACGTTCCTCAACGTGATCATGATTGCCCTCACGCTCTCAGAGTTCGACTGGGCGGAATCGTTCATAGAACAATATCAGAACTTTTTGGAGGAAACCCACAAAGACAACTTCGTGCATTTCAGCAAAGCGCTCCTTTTATACGAAAAACGCGACTACGGCCCGGCCATGCTCCTGCTAAACACCGCCGACTACGACGACATGCTCATCAATCTGCGCTCTAAAGCGCTGTTGATGAAGATGTTTTACGAACAGGATATGCTGGACTCGCTGGAATCCCTTCTGGAAGCTACGCGCACCTACATGACCCGAAAAAAGGTGATGGCTTACCACAAAGCCTTTTTCTCCAATCTGGTGCAACTCACGCGTAAACTACTGCGTATCAATCCTTACGATGCCGAGCAAAAAGCCAAGCTCCGCGAGGAAATACTGCAAGCCAATCCCTTGACCACCAAAGAACGCAACTGGCTGCTGGCTCAATTGGACAGGAAGTAAACCTTCTAAAAATCCTTGTACAGCAAATACTTGGCTCTCATGCTGCGATACTGTGCCAATCCTTCCTGCCAGGTAGCGCGGATTTCGGCTTCCGTTTTTCCTGCCGTGATTTGCTCGCGGAGGGCGCTGCTGCCGGCCAATTTGTCTATGAATTTTGAAGGCAGGAAGAAGTTTTCCTTATCGGGGAATGCCTGATAAAAGCGGATGAGGTGCGAGAGGTCAATGCGGTGCAGGGCACTGAGTTCTTCTATCGGAGTGGCAGAGAGATTGTAGCCCCGGCAGCGTTTGCCCAGCAATTTCGGGCTTTGTGCGCCCGGCATGGAGGCCGGTGTAAAGTAGTAATCACCCGTGCCGCTGTCGGGGTGGCCATACACCTGAAACGGCGTGGGTGTGCCCCGGCCTTCGCTGGCCACCGTGCCTTCAAAAAAACAAGTGGAGGCATAGAGGTAAATGGAGCGCATATCGGGCAGGTTGGGCGAGGGTTTGATGGGAATCTGATAGAGCGTGTTGTGATCATAGCCGGAGCAGGTGATGACCTCCAGACGGCATTTGGCAGCGCCCGGCAGCCAGCCTTCGCCGTTGATCATGCGGCCGTATTCTCCCACCGTCATGCCATGAACGACCGGCACGGGGTGCATGCCAACAAAAGACTCGAAGCCCTTTTCCCGCATCGGGCCGTCTATGAAATGGCCGTTGGGATTGGGCCGGTCCAGGATCATGAGCGGTTTGTTGTTCTCCGCGCAGGATTCCATCACATAATGCAGCGTAGAAATGTAGGTGTAATAGCGCAGCCCCACGTCCTGAATATCGAAGATGACCCAGTCCACGTTGCGGAGGTCGTCCGCAGAGGGTTTGCGTTTTTGGCCGTAGAGCGAAAGGAGCGGAATACCGGTGGAAGGGTCTTTGCCGTCGGTGATTTTTTCACCGGCATCGGCAGCGCCGCGAAAACCGTGTTCGGGCGCAAAAATGGCCTGAATGGAAATGCCGAGTGCGCGCAGGGTATCAGCCAGATGAGTTGGGCCTACCATAGAGGTATGATTGACCACCAGCGCCACTCTTTTGCCCTTGAGGAGCGGCAGGTAAGCGTCCATGCGTTCGCCGCCGCAAAGCAAAGGCGTTGCCGACGGCGCTTCTACGGCAGGCACAGGCGCCGGAGCGATGGATGTCGGCACGTTTTTCGTTCCACAGGCGATGGAAATGGTTGCGATGAAAGCAAGCAATAATTTCAAGTTCATATTTTTTGTTTTAAATTTGCGGAATGTCCGCTGAAAGATACGCCATTATTGATATTGAGACCACCGGAGGGCGTGCAGATTTGCACCGCATCACGGAAATTGCCGTCATTTTGCACGATGGCGAGCGCATTTTGGATACTTACGAAACCTTACTCAACCCCGAAACCTACATTCCTTACGGCATTACGGAACTGACCGGTATCACACAGGATATGGTGAAAGATGCGCCCCGCTTTTTCGAGGTGGCCAAAAAAATAGTGGAAATGACGGAGGGGGCGGTATTTGTGGCGCACAATGCCTCTTTTGATTATGGCTTCATCCGGGAGGAGTTTGCCCGCTTGGGTTATACCTACTCGCGCCAGCAATTGTGTACCGTGCGGCTGAGCCGGAAAGCCTTCCCCGGACTGCGTTCTTATGGTTTGGACAACCTCATTGCCACCTTCGGCATCGAAGTGAAACAACGCCACCGCGCTATGGGCGACGCATTGGCCACCGCCGAGCTGTTCCGGCGCATCATGGCCCAAAACGGCGGCCCCGACCAGGCCCTCTCCATGATAAAAATGGGTCTGAAAGATGCCCGCCTGCCCGAAAACTTCGGCATAGAACGGCTCATGGCCCTGCCCGAAGCCTGCGGCGTGTATTATTTTCACGATGAGCGCGGCGATGTGCTGTATGTGGGCAAAAGCCAGAACATACGCAAACGCATAGCCGAACACTTTGCCGATAAAACCGAGAAGACCCGCAAGCTGCGCCAAATGACCCACGACATCACCTGCGAAGTGACGGGCAGCGAATTGGTGGCGCTCTTGCTGGAGTCCTTTGAAATCAAGCGATTGCGCCCCTCCATCAACCGCGCACAACGCCAGCAAACCTTCCCTTTTGCCGTGTATGCCCAGCCGGACGATGCCGGATACCTGTGCTTTCATGTGGAGCGCATTACAGCCACACAGCGCAAAAAACTCCATATTTTGTCTGAACACCCGGCCATTCCTGCCGCCAGAGGTCGCTTGGAGTGGGCCGTAGAGCAGTTTGAACTGTGCCGCCGCTTGAGCGGATTGGAAACGGGCAAGGGCGCCTGTTTTCATTTTCATCTCAAAAAATGCAGGGGCGCCTGCGCAGGTCAGGAATCTGCCGCCGACTACAACGAACGCGCGCAGCAAGCCGCCGAACGACTCCAAACCGGTTTTGAGGAGGATTTTCTGCTGATGGAGCGCGGCCGCACGCCGCAGGAACGCGCCGTGGTGCTGGTGCAAGACGGGCAGTTGGCAGGTTACGGCTATGTAGAAACCTCGGAAGGACTGAGCCTGGAAGAGTTGTTGGAGGCGGTTAGACATATCCCCGGAAACCCGGAAACCACGCGCATCATTCAGGGCTATCTGCATCGCAGGCCGGTGGGGCTGAAGAGGCTGGATTTGAACGAAAAGAGGTAAAGAACGCTGCATCTCCGGTCCATGCTCACACCAAACGCACCATTCATCACATATTCTGTGCCACTTCCCACTTCCATTTGACAAGCGGCGAGCGACGGGGTTATCTTGCGGCATTCTTCATCAAAAAATGACCGCTTATGCAACTACTACGCGCTTTTCTGCTGCCGGCTGCCCTCTTCGCGCTGACAGCCATGCAGGCCCAAAACTTAGAAATCGTCAACGATTCAGTGGCCGCTCCGCCCGACCCGGAGCGATACGACAAGAGTATTTATGTCAATCTGAGTGCCGGTCCGTCCAATATAGGATTAAAAACAGGTTACCGCAACATGCACCAGTTACTTAAAGATCAGAACGTCATTTTTTTTAAAGACAACAGCCAGTACACGATGGGCTTCGGAGGGCGTTTTCAACGCTGGTATTTAGATGTACAAATAGCTTCCACATTCAATGTACTGGGCGAGTATCCAGCCAATTCCGTCCGCTATCTGGAGGCCGAATCCGATTATTTTAATGTGGGCGTTAATGTGGGATACGCTTTCTTACAAACCCGCAACGATGTGTGGGTGGTGCGCGGCGGAATAGGTATGAGCGAATACTATATGCGCATCACAGAGGTGGCTCCTACTGTAGGCTTTGATTTCAACAACTTATCAGGAAACCCATCCTGGCGCGCCTGGCCCGCATTTTCGCACCTCAGCGCAGTGGGCAATGTCAGTTTGGAATGGCAGCAGGGCGGCCGGGCCAAACGGGGCGTCTCGCTGGCGCCGGGCTTTGTCGTCGGCTATCAGTTCGGGCTGGGCCAATCCAGATGGAAACTCAGCGACGCTACCGTGTTCAATGCTCCGGCCGATCGCGCAGGATTCGCCTATTTCGGTGTGGATTTTAAGATTGCACGTAATTTTGAACGCAAACCAAAAAACTGAGGCCATGTATCGCACACTCATTTTTGCAGTGCTTTTCATAGTGTCGGGAAGTACGCAATTCATCATGGCACAAAATATGGCGCCCGGACATGCTGTGTTGTATATTTACCAAAAAGGCAGCTTCGGCAACGGCCAATACGACCTCTGGATCAACGGCAAAGCAGTGGTTGAACGCTTTCAGAGCCGCACTTACTTCAGCGTGCAAGTGCCTGCGGGTCTTGTGCAACTGCGCACGACCGGCCGGCCGAAATATTTTGTGACGGAAAAAAACTTCCGCATAGAGGCGCAAGCCGGGCAGGAGTACTATCTTGAGGCCGTGCTGGATTACGACTTCATGTCGGGGTCGTTGTATTTGGTACAACGCAGTGCCGAGGACTTCAAAAAACGCATGAAAGGCTTGAAATTGAATGAAAAAGCCAAAACAAAGCTCGAATAAAAGAGGCGGTTGGGTGTTGGCCGTCGTGGCTGCATTTTTGCTCTTATATTGGGGAAATTTGCTGCGCCAAAGCCTGCCTGCTCAATACGGCGAAGACCCACAGGAGTTGGCAGGTTTTGTGCGTTGGCTGCTGGGCTATGTGGCCGTTGCGGCCGCGCTGGCCGGACTTGGCTGGCTCAATTTCAAAGGGCCGTTTCGCTACCTCAGCGAGCGTCGGCAACGCCGCCTCTATCAAGCCTGGATGCTGGTATTGTGGTGGCTTTTGTTTGAACTCCTGCAATGGCGCACCGACTACGACCCCGATGTAGTGGAGGAAAACCTGCTCGTTTCAGCGCTGGGCTGGGCCTTTACGGCCGGGTTTACCATCGTCTTGGATGCGGTGCGCGCCCGCCGCGAACGCGTAGAACTCGTGCAGCAAAAAACCGCCGCCGAACTGCACAGCCTGCGCGCACAACTGAACCCACATTTCCTCTTCAACGCCCTCAATACCCTGTACAGCGAGGCCATCCAGCAGGGCCAGGAAAAGCTGTCGTGGCTCATCGGCGAGCTGTCGGGCATCCTGCGATTCTCCCTGCAACAAGCCCAACAAGACGAGGTGGACATCGCCGAGGAAATCACCTTTCTTCAGCGCTACATCCACCTTCAGGAGGCCCGCCTGCCGGAGAACCCGCAGCGCCGCCTCGATTTTCAGTTCAACTGGGATGAGCGGCCTGCGCAGGTGGCGCCGCTCTTGCTTCTGCCATTTGTGGAAAATGCTTTTTTATATGGCTTGCACCCTTCCCGCCCATGTTTCCTGAATTTGCAACTTGACGCAGATCAGCAGCGGCTGGTTTTTTCTATCGAAAACAGCATCATCCGTCCGCAGGTACATCGCGGCGCCGGATTGGGCATGGCCAACAGCCGCCAACGCTTAGAGCACTTGTACCCCGGTAGCCATCGCCTCAAAGTGGAGACTTCGGAGGATGTTTTTAAAGTGAGGCTGGAGATTGAGCTTCGGTAGCCGCGCCATGACGCGGGGCGGGCGGTCCCAACCTGAAATCCGAAACAAGCCTGCCCCAACCTGTGATTAAAAATCCGAAATACACCAGTTCCAACCCGTAATTAGAAATCAGCGTTCCAACCCGCAAACCAGAAACTTTTTCCTACCTTTGAGGTCTGAATAAACATTCCGGCATAAAGTCGGAATGTTTTGTTTTTTCAATCTCAAAAAACTAATTATCAAAAACTTATGGCAGTAGATGTTCTCCTGGGCCTCCAATGGGGCGACGAAGGCAAGGGCAAAGTTGTGGACTTTCTGGCGCCGGGATATGACGTGGTGGCACGGTTTCAGGGTGGCCCCAATGCCGGGCACACGCTGGTTTTCGGCGGGCGCAAATATGTTTTGCACACCATTCCTTCCGGGATTTTCCGCGACAACATCATCAACCTCATCGGCAACGGCGTCGTCATTGATCCCATCACTTTTGCCAAAGAAATAGACATGCTCCGGCAGGCCGGTGTGCCTTATTCCGAACGCCTGCGATTGGCCCGCAAAGCCCATCTCATTTTGCCCTCTCACCGCTATTTGGACGCCGCTACCGAGGCCGCCAAAGGCAAGGCCCGCATCGGTTCTACCCTCAAGGGCATCGGCCCCACCTACATGGACAAAACGGGGCGCAACGGTCTCCGCGTGGGCGATATTACCTCCGCCGGTTTTGAAGAAAAATATCAGTCTCTGAAGTCTAAACACCTCACGTTGCTCAAGCTCTATCCTGAAATTGACTTCAACCTCGAACAGGAAGAAGCCCGCTGGATGGAAAGCCTCGACGTGATGCGCAATATCGTTATGGTGGACGGCGAGTATTATATCAATGAGTTGCTGGAACAAGACAAAAACGTGCTGGCTGAGGGCGCTCAGGGCTCCATGCTCGACATTGACTTCGGCACTTACCCTTTTGTCACCTCTTCCAATACCATCACCGCCGGCGTTTGCACCGGGCTGGGCATCGCGCCCTCCCGCGTGGCCGAGGTCATCGGCATCACCAAAGCCTACTGCACCCGCGTGGGTTCGGGGCCGTTTCCTACCGAACAAGACAACGAAACCGGCGAGTTTTTGCGCCGCGAGGGGGGCGAGTTCGGCGCTACTACCGGTAGGCCCCGGCGCTGTGGCTGGCTCGATCTGCCTCAACTTCGTTATACAGCCATGCTCAACGGCGTCACGCAATTGGCCGTCACCAAAATTGACGTGCTCAACAACGTGGAGCAGATTCTGGCCGCCACCCACTACCGCTATGACGGACAGGAAACCCATCAACTGCCCTACGACGTGGATGCTACGCCCATCGAGCCTGTGTTCCGGCAGTTTCCGGGTTGGAAGCAATCGCTGGCAGGCATAGATCGCTACGAAAACCTGCCGCCCGCTGCCGCCGACTACCTGCGCTTCATCGAATCGGAACTCAACATTCCCATCGCCATGGCCTCTACCGGCCCGGAAAGGGAGAGTTTGATTGTGAGGAGGTAGTATCTGGCTTCAGGCCGCGAGCTACAAGCTGCGAGCTGCTCAATAGTTGCTGACATGTGGAAGGAAGACGACCGCTCTTTATCGGCGGAATTTACATTCAAAGATTTCTCGCAGGCATTCGCTTTTATGACCGAGGTGGCGCTGTTGGCTGAAAAGCATGCCCACCATGTATAAAACTAACTGAGGCATGACCACGCAAGAAGGCAAAGAAAAATTCATCCAGTCCTGGGGCGCCCTCGGCACCAGTTGGGGCATCAATCGCACCATGGCTCAGATTCATGCCCTGTTGCTCATTTCTCCGCAGCCGCTCTGCGCCGATGAGATCATGGAGGCGCTCAAAATTTCGAGGGGAAATACCAACATGAACCTGCGGGCGCTGATGGACTGGGCATTGGTTTATAAAGAACTGAAAACCGGCGAGCGCCGCGAGTTTTTTGTGGCCGAAAAAGACATGTGGCAAGTGGTGCGCAACATCATCCTCAATCGCAAGAAAAAAGAATTGGAACCCACCCTCCGCGTATTGGACGAACTCTCCAGCGTAGAAGGTAATGACCCTGAAACCGAGGAGTTTACGCGCATCATCAAAGAAATCAGGCTGTTTTCCAACAAGGCCGACTCCCTGCTCGAATCCCTCACCAAGGCCGATCCCGGCTGGCTGATGAACTCGTTTATCAAATTGATTAAATAAAGATCGTAAAACACTGGGGCTTAGCTTATTGCCTGTTATTTCAGGCGGGGTTGGGGCATCAAATATTTCTCAATACCGAAATCTGTGTAAATTGTTTTGGTTTTCATATTGGCTTGAATTTTAGGCACCGGTATTTCAATATGATACATGCCCCCCAAATAATACGTTGTTATCATCGGGCTTTTCACAGAAGGTTTATACCAGAAAAGGCAAAAAGTAAATCTGTGGGGAGCACTTTTTTGCAAAAAAGTGCTCATTGAATCTCAGGCTCGCGATTTACTTTTACCATCATTTCTTATTCATCAATACAGCACTTATGACTTTGGCCGATTTTTTGGAAAAACTATGGACTGACGGCGCAACAGCAGTGTTGGAAAAAGTCTATCATGAGGATCGGAAGGTCTGTGTCAGGAATTTGATCAAACACCGTCTGGCGAAAAAGGAAGCAGCCGAGGATGTTTTTATGGATGCCCTCATCGTTTTGCTGGAAAATGCCGGGCAAGGAAAGATTCAGCCCTCCGCCACAAAAGTTTCGACCTACCTCATTCAGGTATGTCGCAACATGATATTGAGCCTGCATGAAAAAAATGAAAAAGAGCGTCTGTTCCGCTTACTGGGAATACAACCGAATACCGAGACCGACGAGCAGTTTGAGCATACGATACAATTGCTGAAAAAATGCCTGGCTTTGCTCAAAGATGCCGCCAAAGAACTCGTTGATCACTGGCTGGAAGACCTGCCTCATCGGGAAATTGCCCAACGAATGGGCTATGCCAATGCCAACACCTCCAAAGCCCGTTTCTGGCAAATCACGCGATCATTAGGCCGGTGCATTGAGCAGCACAGGAAAGAAACAGATAACTGATCTACAACACTTTAACTCCTAAAACATGTACCAGCTTACCACCGCAGACATGGAAATCCTCGAACAGGCCCTGAACGACCAATTGAGCGAGGAAGCCATTGTAGCACTCCAACGGAGGCTGTCGGAAGACCCCGGTTTCAAGACAGAAGCCGAACATTTTTTAACTACCTACGCTGCCATGCGCACTGTCCGCCGCGAGCGCTGGCGCTCCCACCTGAAACAGCAATCATCCGCGAGGCACAGCCGGCGAAGCTTCCCCTTTACTCGTCGCCGCTGGATATGGGCCGCCGCTGCCGCATTGGCTTTGGCCGGCATAGCCGCTCTGCTTTGCCCTCCCGCTTCCCGGCAGCAGTCTGCCGCGGTGTTGGCTGCCCAAGAGGCGCTGGATGTTCCGATATGGCGCGGCGCTACGATGAGCGAGGCGGCTGCCGACCCGCTTCGCGCCCAGGCAGGCACGGCCTACAATGCACGCCGGTACAAAGAAGCTGCCGGTTTTCTGCGCTCGTATTTTGAACAACACCCCGGTCCCGACGCCGATCTCGAACTGATGCTGGGAGTGGCCTTGCTGCACGCCGAACAACCCGACGAAGCCTTGGAGATACTGACCCGACGAAAATCGAATCCCGACGCCGATCCGTATGAAACCGACTGGTACCGCGCATTGGCGCTGCTCCTGCTCCAACGCGGGGAAGAAGCCCGCTCCTTGCTCCAATCTCTGAGCGAGGCGCCTAATGCCTATCAGTCGGAGGCGGAGAAACTGATGAGGAAGGAGTTTTAGTTTTTTCAGGGGATGCCTGCAAGCTACGAGCCGTGAGTTGCTTTAGGCCGCATGTTGCCTGATAAAATGTTCGAAATATTGGCTATTTTTGCCCTGAACTCAAAAGGGCAAAAATGGAAAAAATTGATCTGACCAAACTATACAAAAACTACTACACCGCCAAGCCTACGCCGGGCCTGATTCAGGTAGAACGCGCCGTCTTTGTTTCGATAACCGGCAAAGGCGATCCTTCCGAAGAGTCCTTTTCTGCTGATATTCAGGCGCTTTACCCGGTGGCTTATGGCGTGAAGGCAATGTGCAAAGCTGCCGACCGGGACTTCGGCGTGCCTAAGTTGGAGGGGCTATGGTGGTTTGACGAGGAAAAATTCGGTTCGCCGTCTATGGACGAAGCGCCCGTAAAAATACCCCGCAGCGAGTGGGAATACCGCCTGCTCATTCGGATGCCCGATTTTGTGGACGAAGCGATGGTGGCCCAAGCTGTGCAAACGGTGGTGGCTAAAAAGAAAATGCCCGGCGCTGCACGGGTGCATTTTTTTGAAATGACCGAGGGGCCATGCGTTCAGATCATGCACATCGGCCCATTCTCTGAGGAGCCGGCTACGCTGCAAAAATTGAATCAATTCATGCAGGAAAAGGGAATGCTGAAAAACGGCCTGCACCACGAAATTTACCTGTCCGATTTCAGAGCTACCGCGCCCGAAAAACTGAAAACCATCCTGCGGGAGCCGTTCTTGCCGGCAAATTCAGTCGCAAATCCCGAATAGCCCGGCACTTCGATTCCTTCCAAAAATGCCGCCATGCACATCCTCTCCATCACCGCCGACAACATCAACCGCGAGCACATTTGCTGCGCCATCGGCAACGACAAAGAAAATACGCGCCGCGCCCAGGGCAAAAAAGACTGGCTCAGCAATCGCTTTTCGGAAGGCTTGATTTTCAAACGTTTCGATGCGCGAGGCAAGATTTTCGTCGAATACGTGCCCATCGAAACCGTGTGGAAACCATTAGTGGGTAAAAATTATATGGTCATCAACTGCCTGTGGGTTTCCGGTCAGTTCAAAGGTCAGGGTTTGTCCAAACAACTGCTCGACGAATGCCTGCACGATGCCCGTTCTGCCGGGATGGATGGTATAGCCGTAGTGACGAGTACCAAGGTAAAGCCCTTTCTGACCGATAAAAAATTCTATCTCCGGCATGGTTTTGAAACAGTGGATACAGCGCCGCCTTATTTCGAGTTGCTGGCCCTGAAGTTCCGACCCGATGCGCTCAATCCCCATTTTGCCGATCATGTAAAAAACGGCAGCACCCATCAGGCGAGGCCTGGTTTTACGTTCGTTTATTCCAACCAATGCCCGTTTATGGAAGATTACGGCGGCAGGGTTTATGTAGAAATGGCCCGGCAACATGGCTTTGAGGCGCAGGCCATCCAACTGAAAAATTTTGAAGAAGCGCAGCAACTCGGCAGCCCTTTCGGCACTTTCGGCGCCTGGTTCGACGGAGCTTTTCAGTTTCACGAACTGATGACGGAGGCGAAGTTTGAACAATATCTCAATAGCTTGAAAAATGGACAATAATCTCATTATAAACTGGTTGTGCGAAGGCGATGTAGCCATTCAATATCAAACTTACCGAGACTTGATGGGTGTGCCGAGGCCCGATTTGCAGCAGCGCATCAGCAGCGAGGGCTGGGGCCGGGCCTTTTTGGAAAAACAAAACCCCGACGGGCATTGGGGACAAAAGTATTATCAACCCAAATGGGTTTCGACGCACTACACCCTGCTCGATCTGAAAAACCTGCAAATTAAGCCCGATCTGCCCCAAATCCGCCAGATCATAGACCGCGTTTTGAAAACCGAAAAAGGCCCCGACGGCGGTGTGCTCCCCATCGGAACAAGCAAGAGAAGCGACGTGTGCGTCAACGGCATGTTGCTGAATGTAGCTGCCTATTTTCGGGCCGAGGAGGCTGATTTGCAATCTATTGTAGACTTTTTATTGTCGGAACGGGTGGCCGACGGAGGATTCAATTGCAGATCGAATGGACAAGGCTGCGTACACAGCTCGCTGCATTCGACCCTCTCGGTGGCGGAGGGCATTCTGGAATATCAGCAAAACGGATACGCTTACCGATTGCCGGAATTGTTGGCCGCTGCTGCCACCTCGCAAGAGTTCATGCTTATGCACCGCCTATTTAAATCAGACAAAACCGGCGCCGTCATAGATGTCAGAATGACCAAACTCCCATATCCGAGCCGTTGGAAATACGACATTTTGCGCGCGCTGGATTATTTCCAAAAGGCTGCCTTGCCCTACGACGCCCGCATGGAGGATGCCTTGCAATTGTTGCTCCAAAAACGCCTGCCCGAAGGCCGCTGGAAATTACAGTCGGGATACGCCGGGCAAGTGCATTTCAATATGGAAAAAGCCGGGCAGCCCAGTCGCTGGAATACCTTGCGGGCGCTGCGGGTATTGAGGAGGTACGGAGAAACGATGTTTTCCTAACTTCGCCGCTCATTTTTATCATTAATACAACACAAGCCATGAACGGCAGGCAATTAGTACAACAATACTACGACTACTTCAACCAGCAAAACTGGGGCGGTATGCTCAGTTTGCTCAGCGACGACGTGATACACGAAGTCAATCAGGGTGGAACGCGCACGGGCAAAGACCTGTACCGGGATTTTTTGGCTCACATGGATCATTGCTACGAGGAAACCCTCAGTGATATGGTGTTGATGTCGGATGAGAGCGGCCACCGCATCGCCTGCGAGTTTGTGGTGAACGGCATTTATAAAAATACCGACGGCAGCCTGCCACAGGCCACCGGCCAAACCTACCAACTGCCCGCCGGCGCTTTTCTGGAGGTATCCGACGGCAAAATTCAGCGGGTAACGACCTATTACAACCTGCCCTTGTGGCTCCGGCTGATCGGGGCGGGTGAGTGACCACAAGGGGGCAATCGTTCTAAGACTTTGCCCGCACCCGGTTGTTTTTGGGGTTGTGTTCTAATTCCACCAAGCCCAGTTCTTCCAGCAGCGGCGGCACATACATGCCGAAGCGGCCCCGGAAGCCTTTTTTGAGGCCGTACCAGCCGCCCAGCGGATTTTCAGGCGAGCGGCCCCAGGCCTCCACCGTGCCTGGTTTGGCTTCCTTTTGTTCGTCGGCAGCGCCCAATTCCATCCAATCGCCGTGCGCCTGCAGCATGGCCACGGTGTCTTCGATGCAGCGCTGGTCGTAGTGCAATATAGTGGAGCCTACTTTGCACACGATGATGCTTTTTTCATCGTCTCGCCACATCTGGTATTCGGCGGTACCGGGAGCGGTTTTGAGCTGCCAGGGATTTTCTTTGGTTCCTTTTTCCATGGTATAAATATTTGAGAGTGAGGTGAATGCCGGCAATGGTCATTAATGAGAGCAAGGTACGGTTTTTTTACGGCACAGGCAAATGATGGCCGCATGTGCAGCATTTTTAACAAAAAAGGCCAATTTTGCACCTTCAATATGCTCGTCATGGCTTCTCTTTCCGACCGCATCGGCCAATTTTTCAACCCATTCCAACCGGCTCCGGCGGCGCTGTGGGAGGGTTTTGCAGAGCGTATGCACTTCCGGCGATTTGAAAAAAATGAGATCGTAAAGGAGTCCGGCGACACAGAGCGCTACCTTTCTTTTGTTGTTGCCGGTGTGGGCGGCGTGTTTGCCTGGCGGGATGAACGGGAGGTTTGCCTCGATTTTTCTTTTGAAAATCAGTTCTTTGGCGATTATGCTTCGTTTCTGCGGCAAGGTCCAAGCCCTGTTTTTACCCAAGCCGTGGAGCCGCTCGAAATGTACAGCATCGCTCATCACGATTTGGAGCAGTTGTATGCGGCCTCGCCGGAGGGCATTCGTCTGGCGAGGGCTGCTGCCGAGTCGCTGTTCATCGAAAGCCAGCAACGACAACTTGACCTCCTTACGAAAACTGCCGAAGAGCGCTACCGGGAGCTTTTGGCGCACTACCCCGACGCCCTGCTCCGACTGCCCCAAAAACACATCGCTTCCTGGCTGGGCATTACCCCCGAAAGTCTGAGCCGCATTCGGAAGGCGGTGGCTTCTGTGTGAGTGTAAAATTTGGCTATTGAAGGAGTGACTGGCAGTCACTCCTTCAATAGGGACGACATTCCATTTTTCTTACCATACATCAATTTTTTATCGCTACCCACCCCGCCATCTTTGCAGGATCAAATGAACAATCATACTCCTGCCATGAAAAAAGCATATCTGATTATACCTGTCGTCGCATTGGCCACCCTGGCGCTGCTGCCGCTGAACCGCGTAGTAGCTCCGATGCTGCCGCTGTCTGTTTCCGAAAATCCTGCCGTCAACCGCATGACGGCAGCCCAACTGCTCACGTTGACGCTGACCGGCCTCGTATTGCTTTTCATTGGAGCTGTCAACCGGCAGGGGTTTCGCAAATATTGGCGGCTGGGCGATGTAGCAGCTCCGGCTGAAAAAGTGAGCTGGTTGGGCATCCGGTCGAGCGAATCCTGGCGCAAAGTGGGGACTTCGTTTGCCATCATTATTACATTGGCAACAGGCGCTTTCATGTATTTCGGGGTTTATCAAAATACGCCCATTCAATGGATGCCGGCGCTGCCCTGGGTGCTGCTGTTCAGTATAAGCAATTCATTTTCAGAAGAAATGCTCACCCGATTCAGTCTGGCGGCCGGTTTGGACGGCCTCCTGTCGGGGCGGACCATCAGCCTGTGGAGCGCCGCTATTTTCGGGGGCGTGCATTACTTCGGCACTCCGGGCGGCGTGCCGGGCGTGCTGATGGCGGGTTTTCTGGGTTGGCTGCTGGCCAAATCTGTGTTGGAAACCAAAGGATTCGGTTGGGCCTGGTTCATCCATTTTTTGCAGGATGTGGTAATCATTTTTGCGCTGGTGGGGAGGTAGGCTGCAAATCCAGTTCTCCTGTCCATCAAAGCGTCTGATTTTGTACAATCTGTTATCTCCACTCAGATATTTCATCTCCCCAAAATTCACTATCCTTGCATGCCTTTCACCTTAAAATAAAACGCAACGCCATGCAAGCTGCCCGTTTCCTCCTGCCTATCCTTTGCATTTTCGGCCTTTCGGCAACCCTGCCCGCGCCGGCCCAGGCGCAAGATAAAGCACTCATCGTCAATGGATTTGAACGAAAAATTTCCGGTGACGACTTCTGGTATCACTCCTCCATTCCTGTAGCCAAATCCAGCCTGCTCATCCGCGCCACCGACGGCCAATCCTCTATGGAATGGGCCACTGCGCCCGCCCTGATGCTCACCAAGGAAGAGCGCGTGAACTTTGTATGGCTGGCAGGCATCGGTTCTTCGCCGGGCAAAGCGAGTTTCGATCTGGCGGTCAACGGAGTACAACAATTTACCTTCTGGGCCGATGGCGCCGATGAATGGAAACTCGACGCGCCCGACGGCTCTACGCTCTCTTTTCGCAAAGACATGATTGACCAACACGGCGACCGCTTCGGTTTTATGACCCTCTCCGTGCCTGCCGCCTCCCTTCGCACCGGGCAGCCGCTGTCCATTCGCGTCATCGGCGGCCGTTTCAACAAGACCTCCTGGTACATGACTTTCCAGTTTCCCATTGAGAGCGGACTGAACATCTCGGCGCTGCCGGCGGTCTTTCAGCAGGCCGGCCAATCGCACCAACTCGGCGTGGCCGGCATCCTGCATTTCGGAGCGCCCACAACGGCCAAGGTCTGGCTCGACGGCCGACTCATAGAGCAAACGCCCCTGCAATTCGGCTATAATTTTGTAAAACTCCGCCTGCCGGTCGTACAAAATCCGACCACAGTTACCTATCGCCTCGATGTGGCCGGCCGTTCCTGGAAAGGCAAACTGGAACTTCGTCCGGTGCGGCACTGGCGCGTCAATTTTGTGCAACATTCCCACACCGACATCGGCTATACCCGCTCGCAAACGGAAATCTTAGCCGAACACCTCCGCTACATTGACTACGCCCTCGACTACTGCGACCTCACCGACAACTACCCCGATGCGGCCAAATTCAGGTGGACCTGCGAGGCGTCCTGGGCCGTGGACGAGTACCTCCGCAGCAGGCCCCGGCAACAAATCGAACGGCTGAAAAAGCGCGTGGCCGAAGGCCGCATCGAACTCACCGGCATGTATTTCAATTTCAACGAACTGCCCGACGAAGCCACCCTCGCGGCCTCACTCCAACCACTGCGCCGCATCCGGGAACAAGGCATGCCCCTGAAAACCGCCATGCAAAACGACGTCAACGGCATCGGCTGGAGCCTTTGCGATTATTTCAGCGATCTGGGCGTCCGGTACCTCAACATGGGCACCCACGGCCACCGCGCGCTCATCTGTTTCGACAAGCCTACGCTCTTTTGGTGGGAATCGCCTTCCGGCAAACGCATGCTGGCTTTCCGCGCCGAACACTACATGACCGGCAACACGGTTTTCAAAATTCACGCCGGCGATTTCAACGTCTTTGAGTCGGAACTGCTGGCCTACCTCGCCGCCTTAGAGGCCAAAGGCTACCAGTACGATCTCATTTCCATCCAACATTCGGGCTATCTGGTGGACAACGCGCCGCCCTCCACCATGGCCTCCGATATGATCCGCCAGTGGAACGAAAAATACACCTGGCCGAAACTGAAAACTGCCTCTGCTACCGAGTTTTTTGAAGAAATGGAACAAAAACACAGCGCTGATTTTCAGACCATTCGCGGCGCCTGGCCCGACTGGTGGACTGACGGATTCGGCGCTTCCGCCCGCGAAGTGGCCGCTACCCGCATGGCTCAAAGCGACCTCATAGCCAATACCGCCGCACTGACGATGGCCGCCCTCAACGGCGCCGAAATGCCCTCCAAAATTGCCGACCGCATCGGGGAAACCAACTCGGCCCTGTTGTTTTACACCGAACACACCGTGGGCTACCACGCCAGTGTGCGCGAGCCTTTTCACCGCTACACCATGGAGCAACGGGCCATCAAGGAGGCCTACGCCTGGGAAGCCGCCCGCCGTGCCAAAATGCTGGGCGCCGAAACGATGGGGCTGTTGCAAAGCTACGTCGCGCGAGAGCAGGAGCCGGCTTTGATCGTGTACAATACCCTCAACTGGGCGCGCAGTGGCTTGGTCAAAGTGTATATTGACCACCAGATTTTGCCGCGCTTCACGCCGTTCACCCTCACAGATCAAAGCGGAAAAACCATACAAGCACAGCCCGTAGAGCATCATTCCGACGGCACTTACTGGGCCGTCTGGGTGGATGATGTGCCCGCTTTCGGCTACAAAAAATGGGTGCTCCGGCTGCGCAAGAACGAAAAGACGCCGCCGCCCATCAGGTTGGCCCAATCGCCGCAAGTACTTGAAAACGAATGGTATAAAATTGAAATAGACACGGCCAAAGGCGCTGTTGCCGGCATTCTCGACAAGGAAACCGGCCTGCAACTCGTGGACAAAAAAGCGCCCTGGAAACTCGGCGAATTTATTTACGAACGCTTAGACAACCGCGCTCAGATGGAGGCTTTCAAACTCGATAATTTCACCCGCGAAGGCTTGGAAAAAGTCTGGTTCGATGCCTCTGAACCCGGCGATGTGTGGGATGCCCTGCGCTTCCGGGGCGACACCCGCGCTGCGCACAGTCAGGGCGGTTTTGAACTGGAAATCAGGCTGTTCCACACGGCCAAGCGCATTGACCTCGCCTTCTCCATCGAGAAAAAATTAGTCACCGATCCGGAGGGCATTTACATCGCCTTTCCGCTGGCCCTCGACGACGGCCAATTGGCTTTTGATGTGCAGGGCGGCGAAGTACGCGCCGGCATAGACCAGATTCCCGGCTCAGCCAACGACTGGAACACCGTGCAAAACTACGCCCGCCTCTGGAACGACGCGGCGCAGATTGTGCTCAGTTCCGCCGAGATTCCGCTCATGCAGTTCGGCGGCATCAACACGGGGCGCTACCAGGCCGGCGCCAAGCCTGCAGGCACTCACCTCTTCGGCTGGCCGATGAACAACTACTGGACCACCAATTTCAATGCCGACCAGCACGGCGGGCATACCTGGCTCTACTCGCTGACAAGCGCTGCCGGCCATGCCTTGCAAGACGCGGCGCGCTTTGGTTGGGGACACCGCACGCCGTTTTTGGGGCGGATGATGCCCGGCGGCGGTCGCGGCGATGCGCAGTGGCAGGGTTCCTACCTCCGCGGGTGGCCGGACAACCTGCTCTTAGTGAGTGCAATACCTTCCGAAGATGGTCGCTCGGCTATTTTTCAAGTGCGGGAAATAGGTGGAAAAACGGCTGTGCTGACCTTGCAAAACCATCTCAGCGGTGCTCCCTTAGATGTGCAGAGGGTGGATGCCACCGGTTGGCCGGTACCGAAGGGCGGCGCGCAGTTGGAGGCCTGGGAGAGTGGTTTTTTCAGGGTGCGGTGGTAAGGGGCTGCCCGAAAAAGCATCCGCTTGGATATTTGTCCATCAAGTCAAAAACCCGAAAATCTACCTCAATTCCCCACAACGTCAACAGCGGGCGGCAAAGATGACCGAGTACCCCGCAAATGGCATTTGTAGCGGAATCCCGCTACTCCTGCATTCCCTTCCCTGCAAAGATTTTCGGCAGGCATTTTTCGATGCGCGTTGTGCGGGTGGCCGACTGCTTGGGTTGTGAAAAGTGCAACAAATAGCCTCGCTGCCGCCCCGGCGTGAGCGCCTCGAAGGCCTCCCGAAATGCGGGCATCTCTCCGAACTTGCGCAACAGTTCTTTCGGTAGTTCCGGCGCAGTGCTTTTTTGCACTTTCAGTCCCGCCTTTTCCACTTCAACGGCCTCAAAAATGTATGTTTTCAGGAGTTCTTCCACCTTCAAAATTTCCTCTGCGCGGGTGAAGCGGGCTATTTTGGCCACCTGCGAGTTTTCGCCGGCGAAACTCAGCAATCCCGGCTCATCTTGCAACAGAGAGCCTTTGAAAAAACTGATGATGGCGCCATCTTTGAGCGCGGAAACCATGATGATGTTTTTGCCCTGAAACGTGTAGCAGGGCACGCCCCACTTACATTCCTCGTCGAGGCCGCACTCCAGAACGATTCTCCGCAATTCCGTCAGTTCCTGCTGCCAGGTATGCACTTTACATTCGGGCGTGCCGCCGAGCGAGCAGCGCCCGCAGCCTTCAGAGAGGTAGGTTGCTACGTCGGTGGTCATTTTTTTTCATTTTAATGATTGAACGATCTCTTGCAAACGGTTGTGCGCCATGTTGATGCCTTGCGCAAAGGGCAATTGCAGCATCTGGTTTTTGTGTTCCAGCGACTTGTACACAATTTGCATACTGAGCCGGCTGCTGTTGTCGCTTAGCTTTTCAAACTCCAGAAATTCCAATTGTACAGGAAACGGAGTGTTTTCCATTTCAAAAGTGCGCGTGATTTTCACTTCGGGTACAAACTCGTGTATCACCCCGCTGAACCGATGCTTATGGCCCTTCGGATCGGTGGTTTCAAATTGGTAGGCCCCAAATTTTCGGGCTTCCAAACGCAAAACACTGGTACCCATCCATTGCGCTACAATATCCGGCTCGACAAAAGCCCTGAAAAGCAATGCCGGCGGCAAGTCGAAATGGCGCGTAATGAGCAAGTCTTGTTTTCCTTCCTCTGTGTGTATTTTCGTTTTCAGTTCCATTGTCAGATTTGTTTTTTCATGATGTCTTCCAACTTATCAAACCGTTCTTCCCACATCTGGCGGAAAGGCTCGATGAAATCTACTACTTCTTTCATTTTCAAAGGATTCAGATGATAATAAATCTCCCTTCCCTGCTGGTCTTGCTGCACAAGCTCACATTCGGTAAGGATATGAATGTGCCTGGAAACAGTGGATCGGGCCGAGTCGAAGGAGGCCGCAATAGCTCCTGCCGACATGGATTGTGCCGCCAGCATGAGCAATATGGCCCGGCGGGTAGGATCGGCGATGGCCTGAAAAACGTCTCTTCTCAAATTCATTATGTCGCTATTTGACGACAAATATACGCGTCGTTATTTAACGACATATCTTTTTTGAATTTTTTTTGAAAAAAATTCAACGGGAGTGTTCCTCGAATGCGTAAGGCTTCGATACATATATCACAAAATGCACAAAGCCAAGCGCATATCAAGCTGAGGCTAAGAAGACAATCAGGATTTTCATCCCGAATTTAATTTGTCGTATCTTGCATCGCCATTCTCACTACCAATTTTATCCAACCATGAGCCGCGCCTTATCCATCCAAATCCTTCTGGTCATCTCCGTACTCGTCATTGCCCTGCACCTCTGCATTCTGGCAGGTTGGATTCCTTATGAATATGCCTGGGGCGGCCGACTGAAAACAGCGCAGGAGATGTATGTCTTTGAATTTGTGTCCATTGCTGTCAATTTGTTGCTCATTTTCACTTTGTTGGCCAAAGGCCCCTATCCTCCATTCAAGCGCACGCAACGCTGGGTCAACATTGTATTGTGGGTGTTTTTTATCCTCTTTTTACTCAACACAGTGGGCAACCTACTGGCCAAAACCAACTTTGAAAAATGGTTTGCGCTCGTCACTTTGTTGCTGGCCGGACTGATCGGCAATCTGCTTTTCCGGCGAACAAAGAAATGAATTTTCGTTTTGTAAAACCCGTATCTTTGCAGTAAAACGCATACATCATGCCCAAACGCTCGCCACTCGGTTCGTCAGACTTCAAAGAAATCATTGAAGACAACATGTACTATGTGGACAAGACTGCAATGGTGCGGTCCGTTTTGGAAGGCGCTAAAGTGCAACTCCACTGCCGCCCGCGTCGTTTCGGCAAAACGCTGAACCTCTCCACGCTGCGCTATTTCTTTGACTGTCAGGGCGAATACCGGCATCTTTTTGAGGGTTTGACCATAGCCGATGATGAGGAGATGACGACCCGGTATCAGGGCAAGTACCCGGTCATTACGCTGTCGTTCAAAGACGTGAAGATGGGGAGCTACACCTCCACGATACTGGGAATGGGCAGGCTTCTGTACTGGGAGTGGCGCCGGCACCAGCATCTGGAGGGTAGGCCCGACTACGACCGTAAGATAATTCTGATGCGGGAGGCCGCGGAGGCGGGCGAGCCTCGTGAACACCTCTTTGTGGAAAGCATCAAAGAATTGGCCAAGCTGCTGTACGAGCATCACAAGGCCCCTGTGCTGCTGCTGATAGACGAGTACGATACACCATTGGTGGACGCGTGGCTGAAAGGGTACTACAACGAAACAATTGAATTCATACGCCCACTATTAGCCAGTGTGTTCAAAGACAATGACGACATACTTTTCAAAGGCGTACTCACCGGCATCCTGCGGGTAGCCAAAGAGAGCCTATTCAGCGGACTGAACAATTTTGTCGCCGAGGCGGGTTTAGAAGGGGATGACTTCCGTGACAAGTTTGGCTTCACCGAGCCGGAGGTCAAGGCCCTACTGGTTCATCGGGGCCTCAATGGCCGCGAGATGGACGATGTGCGCACCTGGTACGACGGCTACCGATACGGCAGCACCCCGATTTATAACCCCTGGTCCATACTCAACTATGCCTTCGCTATGGAACCCAGCCTAAGGCCACACTGGGTAAACACCGGCGGCCACGACCTGCTCAAACGGCTCTTTTTCAATGAACAGTCTGGCATAAAAGACAAATTGGAAGAGCTGTTGCGCGGTGGCGCCATTGAGTTGTATGTGGATGAGTTTCTCACTTTTCGCGGCTTAGAGACCAACCCCGATGCTGTCGTCAGCTTGATGTACTTTGCCGGATATCTGCGGGTGGTGGGCGAGTTCAGGCGAGGAGACAGGATCATACGACAACTATCCATCCCCAACAGAGAGGTGAGGTTGGCTTACGAAGACACCCTCATGGCTTGGTTCAACGAGGATTTGGGGCGCTCTTTCAATGATACGCTCTTGGAGGCGCTGCTCGCGGGGCAGGTGCAGGCTTTTGGCGCATACCTCGCGGATTTTGTAGTCAAGGTGGTCAGTTTTTACGATACTGCCAAGGGCCGCGCCGAGCATTTCTACCACGCCTTCCTGCTGGGGCTGCTGGCCCGTTTGGACGCGAAGTACCGCATCCGCTCCAATCGGGAAAGCGGCTACGGGCGTTACGACATTTGTCTGATTCCCAAAAATGCTTCCCAAAGAGGCATTGTCATGGAAATAAAATCGCCGGCCATAGGCAGCAAAGAAACCTTAGAAGACTGCATTGTCGCCGCCCGCACTCAGGTATTAGATAAAAAATACGACGCGGAACTCACGGCTCACGGCGTGACGGACATCCTGCGATTGGCCATTGCGGTGGAGGGGAAGGAGCTGATCGTAGAGCAAGTTTAGCGGTCATCGGCTTCGCCAGTTCATCTGCACTTCGCGCGGAATCGGCTGCGTTGGTTTATCGCAGTTTTACTACCTTTACATTCCCTAACGCACGCCTTTCATGTCAAGCAGCAGCAAAATATACCAGCACGTCATACCCGACATTGAAAACTGGCCCATCTTCCGGCTCAGTGAAGACCGCCGAAGTTTTGTAGCCGAGGTGCAGGAATTTACTGTGCAACGCCTGCTGGAACACGGCACGCCGGAAGTAACCGATATGCTCTCGAAAACCGTGTTTCAGGAGCGGGTGCGCATCAAAGAAGAACCCTGGAAAGTGGACCCGCCCAATGAGCGGCAATTTTGGCGACGCATTCGCAAACGCCTGATTCAACACTCATTAGATGCCCCCAATGAGGAAGCTACCCAAAACAACGAGGAGATTTTGCAACTCATCGTCAATCGCTACGCAGAGGAGATTGTGGGTACATTTCGCATCGGCACGTTTTTGTTTGCCCGGCGTTTTCTCACGCTTTTTTTCACCCGCCTGCTCAATACGGCAGCCGGCGGCAGTCTCTTCGGCAGTAAATACCGGCTACAGGATCGCCTCTTGGTAACGGGGCGCACCGAGGCTGTGCGGGGCTTGTTTGCCAAAGGAACGGTGGTGGTGGTGCCCACGCATTTCAGCAATTTGGACTCCATCCTCATCGGTTTTGCGATGGACTCCTTTGCCGGATTGCCTTCGTTCTCCTACGGCGCGGGGCTGAATCTTTACAATACAGGCTACACGGCCTACTTTATGAACCGTCTGGGCGCTTATCGGGTGGACCGGCGCAAGAAAAACCCCATCTACCTGGAGACGCTCAAGAGCATGTCGAACCTGAGCATACAGCGCGGCACCAACAGCCTGTTCTTTCCCGGCGGCACCCGCTCGCGTTCGGGCGCGTTGGAAACCAAGCTCAAAATGGGCTTGCTCGGCACCGTCGTAGAGGCGCAGCGGGCTTTGTACGAAAAAGGCGAAAACACGAAAATCTTTGTGGTGCCGGCCATTCTGGGATACCATTTTGTACTGGAAGCGCCTTACCTCGTCGAGCAGTACCTGCGGCAAGTGGGCAAGGAGCGTTACATCAAATCGCAGGACGCATTTTACAGCGTCACCCAGTTGCTCAAATTCACCTGGCAGTTTTTTTCGCAATCCAGCGACATCAACGTGTCGTTCGGGCAGCCGATGGACGTGCTGGGCAATCCCGTGGATGCAGAGGGCATGAGCTACGATCAGCACGGCAATCCCATTGATGTGCGCGAGTATTTTCTTGGCGGCGAGAGCGTAAACGAAGACCTCCAACGCGAAACGGAATACACCAAAATTCTGGCCGACCGCATCGTAGAGCGCTATCACAAAGACAACCTCGTGCTGAGCAGTCATTTGGTGGCTTTTGCGGCTTTCCAACTGCTGAAACGCCAAAACCCGCGCCTCGATCTCTACGGCATCCTCCGACTGCCCGTGGACGAGTACATCTTTTCCACCGAAGCCCTCACCGATGTGGTGGGCCAATTGCAACAACTTCTCATCGAGTTGCACACCGACGGCCATATTCAACTCTCCGACATCCTCTACGCCACGCCGGAGGAAATCATTCAGCACGGCATCAGGCACCTCGGCGCTTACCATGTGGACAAGCCGCTGCGGTACAACAAAGCCGGCGAAATCGTCAGCGATAGTTTCAATCTCTTGTTTTTTTATCACAACCGCCTCTCCACCTACGGGTGGGAAAACCATATTCAATGGCGCAAACGCGCTATGGAAGAAGTGGCGCCCGGCGACGACTGAACCGGCGCAAAACCAGAGGCCAAGCACAGCATCCCATGACCTTTATCATTTACGATCTGGAGGCAACCTGCTGGGAAGGGCGACCGCCCACCGTAGTGCAGGAAATTATAGAAATCGGCGCCCTGAAATTGGACGACTACGGCGATGTGGAAGATTCCTTCAACGCTTTCATCAAGCCGGTCATTCACCCGCAGTTGTCGCATTTCTGCCAAAAACTGACCTCTATCACTCAGGTGGATGTGAACCGGGCTTCTACTTTTCCAAAAGTCATTGAGCGCTTCACCGAATGGATTGGCGTGGATGAGGGCGAAGATTACCTGCTTTGTTCCTGGGGCGGCTTCGATAAGCGCATGTTCATTCAGGACTGCCAATTGCACCGCTTGGAGCACGACTGGGTACAGGCGCATATCAATCTCAAGGATCAATACCACCAGTTCAAACGCCTCAACAAAGCGCGCAGCCTTCGCCATGTGGTGGAGTTGGAGGGCTTCGAGTTCACGGGCACTTACCACCGGGGCATTTCCGACGCGGAGAATCTGGCCAAGGTTTTTGTGAAGTATTTGGATGTGTGGCAGTATTAGCAGGGGTAAGTGGTGAGTGGTGAGGGGTGCAGCAGGGGTGAGTGAGTGAGAGGTGAGGGGTGCGGCTCTCGGCTGCTCATTGCGCCAAAGCGGGTGGATGGATGTAGTTTTTGATCAAACCTGCTGGCGCAAGATTCCATCTTGTGCCGCTATTCGGCGGGTTCTACCCGCTGCCGTTCATTTTTATATAAGCCTGAACTTCCAAAAAAAAGAGCGAAGACAATAAAAATTGCTTCGCTCTTATAAGAAATCACCCGACTGTTATTATGAAGATAATAATAGTGCCGTTTTTGATGGTTGCTGCCCGTCTTTTTGAATGAAATGGAGGCCAGAAACCTGCTGTTTTTGTAACGGGAGGCAATATAGGAGTATTTTTATTTCTCATGCAATTGTTCTGCAAAAAAAATCTTTTTCGCCATAATCGGCCAGCGGCGGCGACAGGCCCCTTATTTTATGCGCAACACAGCCGACAGGAAGCTACGCCGTATCGGGCAAGTGCCGAAAAAAGGGCATCTTTGCGCAAAATACAGCATTCATGAACAGAATTATCATGGCGGCCCTCTTATCGTTCGGGGCTTATCTCACCACCGCGCAAACATTGGTTATCAATGAATTGGACTGCGACACGCCCGGCATTGACGATAAAGAGTTTGTAGAACTCCGCTCAGAAACGCCTCACTTTCCGCTTGACGGATATGTGCTGGCATTCTTCAACGGTTCGGCGGCGGGCGCCAATTCCAGCTACATGGTTTTCGATCTGGCTGGTTATACCACCGACATCAACGGCCTGCTGCTCATCGGCAGCGCCACGGTAGTGCCTTCACCGCAATATCTTATTGCCCCCAACCTCATCCAAAACGGCGCCGATGCTCTGGCCATTTATCAGCGCAGTGTGGAGGATTTTCCCGAAGGAACGCTCGCTTTTGTTGACCAAACATTGATAGACGTACTCATTTACGGCACCAACGACGCCGACGCCACCGGGCTGATTTCCATTTTTCAGGCATTCCGCCCCGGCATTCAACAAGCCAACGAAGGGCCGGGCAACAATACCGCCTCCATTCAGCGCAACAACAACGGCACTTACTTTTCCGGCCCGCCCACGCCCCGCCGCCTCAACGACGGCAGCGGCATTGTCCTCAACGGCGTCCTCACTTCGCTGCCGCAAACCCAGTACGATGAAGGCGCGGAAATTCCATTCACTTTTTCACTGGAACAGGCTGTTGCTCAAGACATAACGATTCTTTTTTCGCTCAGCAACGGCACATTCGGCCCTGCCGATTTCAGCGGCGATACCAGCGTAGTGATTCCTGCCGGCCAGCTTTCCGCAACGACCACCATTACCATTCTGGACGACGACGACGATGAAGGCGACGAAGTGGCCGTGTTTCGACTGGCGCCCCTGCCCGCCGAGTTTCTGATTCTGAACAACAACCGCCCCGTCCGAATCGTGGACAATGACTTCCGGGTAGCGCCTTTCGGTACGCCGCTCCAGCCCAGCTTCGGCATCGTAACAGGCACGCAACCAGATAATTATTATGAAACCCTGAACGGACTCAGCGGCCCGGAACTCCGGCAGGCGCTCCAAAACATCATTGCCAACCCATCGGTGGTACGCGCTCAAACCTACGCCGACCTCGTGGACATGCTGAAAGAGGCCGACCAAAACCCGCTGAACAGCAATCAGGTATGGCTCGTCTATACCGAACGGGGACGTGCCAAAATAGACTTCCAAACCACCTCGGCCAATACCGGCGTATGGAACCGGGAGCACGCCTTCCCACGCTCGCGCGGCGGCTTCGGCAGCATTGACCTCGACTCGCTGGCCGACGGCAGAGACATTTTCTGGCCCACCAATGCCGACTCCCTCCGCCATGCCAATTCCGATGCCCACGCCATCCGCGCTGAAGACGCCGCTGAAAACAGCAATCGCGGCAACCGTTTCTACGGCCAATACAGCGGTCCCGCCGGCAACATGGGCAGTTTCAAGGGCGATATGGCCCGCAGTGTTTTATACATCGCGGTGCGCTACAACGGCTTGGACGTAGTGCCCGGCTACCCCGAAGGCATGGTGGGGCTGTTTGGGCATTTGGACACCCTCCTGCAATGGCATCGCAACGACCCGCCCGACGACTACGAAATGAACCGCAACAACGTGGTGTATTCCTGGCAGTTCAACCGGAATCCGTTCATAGATCAGCCGGAATTGGTGGAATACCTGTGGGGCAACAACCTTGGGCAGGCTTGGCAAAACCAGTTGACGACCAATGTTTTAAACGATCCCCGCCTCTCTGTTTTCCCCAATCCGACAAAGGGCGCCATACACATTCGCGGCATCAGCGAACCGGCTCAGGTGGAGGTTTTCAACGCGCAAGGACGACGGGTGGCCATGCGCCGCATCAGCAGCGACGATGCGCTGACCTTAGACACAGGCCCCGGCTGGTATGTGGTAAAAGTGTATATGGCGGGCAGAAATTCTGTGTATAAGGTGTTGGCGCATTGAAGCAAAGGCGCCTCTAATCTTTAGTAATGTCATTAAAAACCAGTACATTATGAAAGCGATTCTTTACTCCGTTTGTATGACTGTTGTTTTTATTTCATCCTGCAACCTGTTCGGAGACGACAATTCCTGTGTGCCGCCGGACGAAGACCACGACACAACGGTAATTGTGGAAGTGCCGGGAGCAGGCAATGGTTGCACGGAAGTGAGCGAGGGGTATGAGATTTCCCTCCGTTGGCCCTCCGCTGCCGGAAATAAAGGAACCGGGCGCAAGTTTCAGTTTACCAACACCGATGGTTTTATCATCAAAGAGGGCGAGTCGGGCAATCGGGACACCCCTGATATTACGCTCATTGCCACAGCCCGTTCGCCGGCCGCTGCGCTCATCAGCGTATTTGCCTACAATGACTGCGGGCAGAGCAATGTCGGGCAAGCCTCGGTCAAAGTGCGCAGAACGCCGCCGTTTAAAGTCAATTCCAACATTCAACTGCCTCAAGCTCTGGCCCATGCTGCCACATTTACCCACAACGGTAAAGGATATATCATAGGCGGAGCGGCGGAAGGCACGACGGGCCTGGCTCCCGCTTGGGTTTATACTCCTGCTGTCAATCGCTTGGAACAATTGCCCGCTGTATTTTCAGGCAGTGTGGAATCTGCTGCCGTAGTAGGAGACACCGTTTACGTTGTCGGCAATGGAGGCCGCGAAATTCAGGTGGGCCATATACCGAGCAATACCAAAGTGAGAACCATCAACCATGCCATTCCCCATCAGGATGTATTACACAACACTGTCTGGGCGTTCTCGCATGGCAGCAAGGTCTATTTCGGGCCGGTGGCGCCCGGTGCTCATATCATGTCTTATGATGTTGCTACCGGAGATATTGCAACTGCGCGATCTTTAACTATCGCGGCCACACAAGCCTGCCGCGCCGCTGTTTTTCACAACAACAGCATACACTACTTTTTCGCCGGAGGTATGGCCTACACATACAATTTGGAAATGAGCCAGCCTTTTTCGTATTTTTCAGCCCCGGCAGCAGGTTCAACCAATGCTGTCACTGCTTTTTCTGTAAACAACCAGGCGTATCTGGTCACTTCCGACATGTACTACGCCTTTAATCCTTCCAATCGTTCGTTCATGCGCGCCGAGGTATTCAACGGCAGCGATTGTTTCCCCACAGGCTGGATCGGGCCTACATATTCAATCACCAACTTCGTACTCAACAACAGGGTTTACTTTTTTGGGGGCAGGAGCAACCCGACAGGAGCAGGGAGCACGGATTTCTTCGGAATACAATTTTGAGGGGTGAGTAACAGGCTTCAAAACGCACGATACTTTTCTAAAAAGCTCAAACAGTCATCAATACTTTTATAATTATGTCTCCTTCAAATCAACTTCGCATTTATCTCATTGCCGCCGTGCTTTACCTGGCTGGTATTTACTTCTTGCCGGACTCTGCCCGCATAATTTTCAAGGCGCTGCTGGTACCCATGTTACTCAATGCAGTATGGAATACCCGTGCCTTTTCAGGCAAAAACCTGCTGATGGCGGCGCTGTTTTTTTCCTTTGCAGGAGACGTGAGCATTGAGTTCAACTTCATAGCGGGCTTGGTGTCGTTTCTCACGGCGCACCTGTTTTACATCGCCTTGTTTTACAAGCTCATATCGGGCAGCCCAAGAAGCAGGCCGCTGATGTATGCCGGCTGGGCGCTGCTGGCGGCGTATCTGGGCTGGTTTTTGTATCAATTATTGCCGGTGGCCGGAGCTTTGCAGATTCCGGTAGCCGTTTACGGTCTCGTCATCGGCAGCATGTTGGCGCTGGCCATGGCGGGTTATTCTTATTGGTCGAAAAGAGCGGCGCTGTGGATCATAGGCGGCGCGGTGCTGTTTGTGGCCTCCGACAGTTTGCTGGCCTGGGATAAGTTTTATGCAGAACTGCCCTTTGCGCGGCTGTTGGTGATGAGCACTTACCTGTCGGCGCAATATGCCATTACCGTAGGGGTGTTGAAGCAAACGGGCGTAAAAAACGAAGGGTAGCGTGATGCTACCCCTCGCATAATTGGTATATGTAGAAAGCCTCTGCGTATGATGGAGCCGCCGAAAAAACGAGCGGCTGCAATGGCTGATAAAATACTTATTTAGAAACGGCCTCTGCTTTGCGGTGATCGGCCAGAAACTGCTCCAATCCGATGTCGGTGAGCGGGTGCTTGAGCAAACCCAGAATCGAAGACAAAGGACAGGTCACTACATCTGCGCCGGCCAGAGCAGCGTCCACAATATGCTTTCCATTGCGGATGGAGGCGGCCAGAATGCGCGTTTCGAAGCCCTGAATACCATAGATTTCCGCAATTTGGCGAATCAACTCCATGCCGTCCCAAGAAACATCATCTATGCGACCGATGAAGGGAGAGACATAAGTAGCGCCCGCCTTGGCTGCCAGAATGGCCTGTCCGGCAGAAAACACCAACGTACAATTGGTGCGGATGCCGTTGTCGCGGAAATAACTCATGGCTTTGACGCCCTCCTTAATCATAGGCACTTTTACCACGATATTGGGAGCGATGAGCGAGAGCCTTTTGCCCTCGGCCGTGATGCCGTCGAAATCGGTGGAGATGACCTCCGCACTGACGTCGCCGTCCACCAATTTACAAATTTTTTCGTAGTGTTTCAGAATATTGGCCTCACCAGTGATGCCTTCTTTGGCCATGAGGGAGGGGTTGGTAGTCACGCCGTCAAGGATGCCCAAATCGCGTGCTTCTTTGATTTGATCCAAGCTGGCTGTATCTATAAAAAACTGCATGGCGACGAATTGTGTCGCAAAGATAAAACAAACTTTGAAAGAAAGAACGGAATGGGGTAAAAAAAGGTGTGAGCGAACACATCGCACCGCTCAACCTGCCTACCCTTGCTGCGTTTCCGCCCTGGGGGGATTCGGAGGGAGCTGGTCGTGTGCCGCTCACGGGCGCAAAGGTGAATCATTTTTTTGGGATGCGCAAGAAAAAATGAAAAATGATTCCCTCAGGCTTTTTTCATTTCTACCTTGTTTAATTCAAGGATTTTTATGAATGTTTGTCTGTAAAATCCTTGAGCCATGTTTCAACATACCATAGAACCATTTGGCGTTTTCCAAAAACACGTCATCAGCAGCCCCGACGGCGCGCACCGCTTGGCTTTTGTACCCGGACACGGCGCCTGCCTGCTCGAACTGCAACTGCACGGCGTACCGGTATTGGACGGCTACGACACGCCGGAAGCCATGATAGAAAACAAATACGGCAAAAACATCGTGCTGTATCCGTTTCCCAACCGCCTGAAAAACGGCCTCTATCACTGGCAAGGCAAAACCTACCAATTCGCCATCAACAATGCCGCTACCGGCAACGCCATACACGGCTTCGGCAGAGACCGGCCCATGCAGATAGCCCGCACCGACATCACCGCGGAGGGCGCTTCCATAACTTGTGTGCGCCACGAACCCGGCGATGAGGCCGCCTACCCTTTCATTTTTTCATTTTTTATTACTTTCAGTCTGCACACCGACGGCAGCTTCGAGATGGACATGAAAATACGCAACCACAGCGACACACCCATTCCGGCGGGCATCGGCTGGCATCCGTATTTCACATTGGCCGACAGCGTGGACGAAATGAGCCTGCAATTGCCGCCCTGCCGGAAGGTGGAAATTGACGAGACGATGATTCCCACCGGGCAACTGCTGCCGGAAGCGCGCTTTGAGCAACTTCAAACCATAGGCGAGCAGGTGATAGACAATTGCTTTGCACTATCGGGTGAGGAATCTGTGGCGGAGGTGCTGCTTTCGGGGCCGAGAGGTCGGCTTCGCTACCTGCAGGAAGCCGGGCCGGTCAAGTTCCGGTTTGTGCAGGTGTTCACGCCGCCGCACCGCCGCTCTATCTCCGTCGAACCGATGAGTTGCAATATAGATGCCTTCAACAACGGCATGGGCTTGTGGAACCTGGAGCAAGGCGAGGAGGCCGGCGCTGCGGTGCGTTTACGTTGGGAGTCAGCATGAATAACCGCGCCCACCGTGCGGGTACGTTCTCATTCTATTTATGATAGACGTCATCATTAAGCTGAATATATGCAGCATAAAAGGAAGCGAAGGTGGGTGGGGATGTTGTTTCTGGCAGCTATTTTGTCGGGAAGCTCCCCTCAATGGCTTCATGTCAACAAGAGCGAGAGCATAGCGAGTGGCAGCCCCGCCAATGGCCATCTGGAAAAAGGTTGGTTGACGCCATATCGCGGGAAAAATTTTAGGTACTTCAGTCCAATCAGTTATTGGCTGATGGGCAGCGGATATACCCACTCTAAAGTACACCGTACATTGAAGGAATCTTATGCTGTGTGTGAGCGCACCTGCCCGGGCGCAGTGTTCAGACTGATGGAGTGTTCGCGAAAAAAAGGGGGAAAGATGCTAATTCACTACACGCACCGCAATGGGTTGAGCGTGGATTTCATGGTTCCGAAAACGCGCAAAGGGCGACAAACGAGGCGCTACGACCATATCGGCGTGTGGCATTACCTATTGGAGTTTGATCCGGAGGGCAGACTCAGTTTTGACGCGGCTACGTCCATTGATTTTGAAAGTATGGCCCGGCACTTGCTGGCTTTGGACGATGCGGCCCGTGCGAACGGGTTGCGGATTCGCAAGGTCATTTTCAAACTCAACCTCAAAGACGATTTGTTCAAAACGCCTTCGGGGCGGCAACTTCAGCGAAGAAACATTTACTTTGCAAGACAATTGCCGAAAAGAGTGGACGACGTGCATGACGACCACTATCATGTTGATTTTGAAATCCGATAAAACCATCCAACACATCATGAAAAGCAATCAATGGTACGCATTAGCTTTTGCAGGTATGTGCGTGCTGTATCTCGCCATTCCGGTGCTGATGATCCGGCAGCAAGAGGGCATTTTGAAAGAGGGCACTGTGTTTCGCTTCGCGCTGCAGCCCATAGACCCGCCGGATGCGTTCAGAGGCCGCTATCTGGAACTCAATTTCAATATGCCGGCCTTCCCGCCGCCGGGGAAGTTGGTGGAGTACAACCAAAAGGTATTCCTCACCGTGACGAAAGACTCCGCAGGCATGGGGCAATTTGAAGCCTTGCATGCCGACCCGCCCCACGATACGCCCGATTATGTGGCGGCCCGCGTAGCCGGCACGAGCAGCCATGAGATACACTGTTTTGTACCTGACGAGATGCGCCGTTTCTACCTGAACGAAGACCTGGCCCCCTTGGCCGACAAGTGGTACGCGGAACTGCTGAATCGGGACGACCGCCGGCAAGTGCCCGTCACAGTGGATTTGCGCGTGCTGAAAGGCAAGGCGCTCATCGAGCAGTTGTATTTTGAGGGGGTGCCGGTGGCGGAGTATATACGGGGGAAGGAGCGGGAGGAGTAGGCGGTTTTCAGGGGTGAGTGTGTGAGGGGTGAGTGTGTGAGGGGTGAGTGCCCTGCTTAGTGAAGGGGTGACTAACGGAGCTGAAACTTGCCGAGTCACCCCTTCACTACCCCCGAAACCTTGAACCCGTAACCAGCATTTTTAAAAATCTGCACATTACATACATGTTCTTCATCCTCTCCAAAGTTCTCGCCTTCACCATCAAGCCCGTCGTGTGGCTGTTGGCGCTGTTGGCTTATGCCTTGTTGACCAAGCACCCGCGCCGCAGTCGCCGGGCCATCATAGTGGCATTGTTGCTGTTGCTGCTCATGTCCAATCGCTGGATCAGCAATCAGGTCTTCCGGGTCTGGGAACCCGAAACCATCACCGCCGACCAGATCACCGAACCTTACGACATCGGTATTGTACTGGGCGGCTACTCCAATTTTTACATCGAACCCGGCCACGACCGCCACAATCTCAGCGAGCGCGGCAACCGCCTGACCAACGCGCTCGAACTCTATTTTTCGGGCAAAATCAAAAAAATCCTCCTCAGCGGCGGTTCGGGCAGGCTCTTGCAAGACGGTCCCAGCGAGGCGGAAATGGTCTTCGCCCTGCTCGAACGTTGGGGCGTACCCGAATCAGACATCATCCTCGAACCCGACTCGAAAAACACCTGGGAAAACGCTGAATTTACCAACAACATCATCCAAACCCGCCACCCCGGCGCCTCCTGCCTGCTCATCACCTCTGCCTGGCACCTGCCCCGCGCACAAGCCTGCTTCCAAAAGGCAGGTCTGAACGCCACGCCCTTCGCAGTGGACTACATCTCGGAGGCCAATCGCTGGGATTTCGACCTGCTCCTCATGCCCGACAAACTCGGACTGTACAAGTGGGAACTGCTCATCAAAGAATGGATCGGTCTGTTGGCGTACCAAATGCAGGGGTATAATTGAGAAGCATTCATCCCCTCCGGCTCAACTGGTTGATTTTCCTGTCTTTACTTCGAAACGGTATGAAACCATTAAATAACTCCAGAGCGCCGGCTTGCTCACATCTCTTACTTTGGGGAGCAGGCCTGCCCGCTTCGGAGGAATCAGATAAGAAAAACCGTAGTTTATTTCCAGATTTTTAGAGGGTTTGTACTTGGCGGACAGGTCGTTCTCAAATCCCAGATAATTGTCGGAGCTTTGGCTCAAACGAGGATATTGGGTGAAGAATAAATGGATATCAGACCTTACAGAAAGCCGGGGATTAAAATTGTGTATAGCAAAGAGGTAAGGGTTGATTAATCCTTTTCCGCTTACATCTTCGGGAAAGCGGGTGAATAAATTCATATTCCCCATAAACTTCCATGCAACACCATAGAGTACGTCAAAGCTTCCTGTCAAGCGATTGTTTATTTGCGGATGATCGCCGCTCAGGATTTCCGCGCCCAGACGCAATACGGACTTGCCGGCAGTGATTCTGCATTCCGGTTGCAAATAGAAGGCATGAATTTGTTTCAATTGAGCATTTTTTCCAAACTGGTAGTACCCATTCAAGGTGCCGTAGAAATCTCCTTTTTCCAACTCTATTCTGCCGCCGGTGGTGAATCGTGCATACCTTTCACTGAGCGAGGAATTTTTAAAAAAATCTACTGAATTCAATCCGGTAATGGTCATTAAAGCGTTGGGCCGATACTTGAAATGATGAATCAGCAAAGCCTCGTATTGATGCGAAGATACCGGAGAATACCGGGGATCGAAATGCCGGGAATAATCGCGGGCTGCCAGAGCAAAAAGATCACTCGAGAAGCCTTTGTTTTTGTACATCATTCGCAAGCCCTCGTGCGATCTGCCCTGTTGTGCCCAGGGCGCATCTGAAAAAATACGGCCGTTGTCTAAAGACACGCCCTGACGCCCGATTCTGAACGACAGGTTATCATTCAACCGAGATTCAACGTACAACTCATACGCTCCAATATTTGCAACAGAAGAAGGTGTTCCTGATTTTGCCCACAGGTGAATTTCTTGAAAGGCAGCGAGCATCGTTGTTTTTCCTCGAATATAGTTGAGGGTAATTCGATTTCTTTGGCTGATGTGAAAATCGGGAAGGAGCGTATCGTTCGCAGAAAAGATGTAGTTGTCCCGGAATTCCGCACGCGGTCTTATTTCTATATCTATCCAAAATTTAGGTAATCCCGAAGAATCGGAACTTTGGGAAAAAGTCCAATGACAAATGCCGCACAGCAACACAACTGCACACATTATCCTATTGCTGCCGCAACATTTAGTCATTGGACATCAAGCTGGTGCGAATCAAAGCAGGTTGTATCTCAGTGTCACCCCAAAGGTTCTGGGGTCTCCGAGTACCGCTGCATAATGCCCTGCATTGCCCGCTCCCGGCAACAATTGCTCAAAGTAGTTTTGATTGAGCAAATTTCGGCTCCAGACAAACAAAGAAAATCCTTCAAAAGCGCGAAACCCAATCCGGGCATTCAGCAGCGCATAGCCGTCCACCACCAAATACGCAGACGGCGACGGGCTGGATGAAAACGATGAGCGGTAATAGGTATCCGCTCCCATAAAATACTCGCCTTTCTGACCAATGAGATTGCCTTTTACGGTCGCCTCCGCATTCAGAGAGAAGGACCATTTGGAAATACCAGGCAGATCGCCGCCTGAAATATCTTTGAACGTTGGCCCGCCCGTTTCTTCAAGTGGCGGCGGCGCATTCGTGAACGACACATATTTGCCGTTGGTATAGCTCAGCGCTCCCGACAAAGAGAGGTACCGCGGCAGGCGGTAGCTCGCGTCAAGTTCCACACCGAAAACCCGCACGCGTTCGGCATTGGACAAGTAACCTCTGTTCACGGCGAGGTCGGCAGTTTGCACCAATGTCTGATAATCCTGTATTTCTGTGTTGTACAGCGTCAGGTTCAGTATGGAACGGTTTACAGGCTGCGTTTTCAGCCCCAGTTCATAGTGTTGTACTTGTTCGGGGCGTATTACAGCCAGTTCTGTCAGCGGCTGCCCGCCGGCGCTTGGCAACCCGCCGAGGTTCAGTCCGACCGGTTTGAAACCAAGTGCATAGGTTGCAAAAATCCTGGCTTTTTTGTGCGCCTCAAACGCGGCGGTAATCTGGCCAGAGAGATTGGCTTTGTCAACTTCCGCATCAAAAGCCTGATTGCTGTAAACAGATCGTTGCAGGGCAATCAGTGCAGGGTCGGCGGTTTGCAGTCCGCCATAAATTTCCCTGCGGAAGTTCACTTCTTTCTGATCGTAATTGAGTCGTATTCCCGGCAGGATGCTTAGTTTGGGAAGCACTTTCCAGTCAATTTGACCAAATACCGCGCCACTGAAATTTCTGAACGAAGGATAGGTTTTGATGCCGTAGCCTTCCAGCAGGCCCTCTGTTTGCCATAGTGGGCTGGAAGAACTTTGAGAAAATCTCCACTGATCCCTGCCCGCTTCTTCCGTGTGCGCGCCGTCGGCATCCAGAGTTTGGTAAAAAGCAAATACGCCGAACACTCCGCTCAGCTTTTTCCCAAAGTCGCCGGCATACCTGATTTCCTGAGAAAACTGCTGGTGTATGGAGGGTGCCTGCGATAACCTCAACCCCTGCAAGCCCGTAAAATCTCGGTCGTTGGACGGGTCCCAGTTCCAGTAGCGCCATGCAGAAGTGGCGGTCAGTTGGCCCTTGCCCAATTTTACATCTGCGTTGAGGGAGATGCCGCCCATGTCTTGCCCCGATCTCCAGGGCGTATCATGGTCAATGATCCGGTCATACGGGTTGCGGCTGGGCAACTCATATTCGAGATCGGCGATAATGCTTTCAAATTGGCGGTAGGCGGCACGCCGGGTGGGCGCTACACCTGCAAATACCTGCGCATAGCCGTCGGGGCGTTGGCGGGTATGGTCAATGGCCAGTAAAATATCCACGTTTTTGCCCGGCTTGTAAAGCAACTGCCCTCTTACTCCTAAGTTGTTGAGTGTGTTTACGTTCTTTTGAGTGGCTACATTGTAAATGACGCCGTCGCGGTATGTGCCGCTGAAAGACAATCTGGCGGCAATTTTCTCTTTCAATACCGGTCCGGTCACCGAGCTTTTGGCCTGAATGAAGCCATAATTGCCGTAGCTGAGTTCAAAATTGGCGCCCACATCGAAAGAGGGCCTTCGCGTAGTAATGTTGAAAGTACCGGCTGTTGTGTTTTTACCGAAAAGCGTTCCCTGTGGCCCGCGCAATACCTCGATCTGCTCTATATCAATAAAATCAATGGTGGTGGCTGCGGGACGGGCGTAATAAACGCCGTCCACATAAAAGCCCACTCCGGGGTCAATGCCGTCGTTGGTAAGCCCGAAAGTAGAACCTAAACCCCGAATGTTGATGGTCGTATTCCGTGGGTTGGAAGAGTATAATTGAACAGACGGCGCCAGCTCTTTGACGCGGTTCACATTAAAGGAACCGGAGTTATCTATTTGCGACGCACCCAAAACCGTGATGGGAATGGGTATCTCCTGCACTTCTTCTTTCCGGCGTCTGGAGGTAACAACGACTTCCATCAAGTTAGAGCCGGCCGGCCGCAAGCTGATATTGAGCGGGCGATTGCTTTCGATCAGCAGTTCCTGCTTTTCATACCCGATGTATGAGAACTGGAGCGTTACCGGAAATTTACCGGAATAGGGTATCTCGAAAGTGCCTTCTAAACTTGTGGAGACGCCGGTAATGGTTCCTTTAATGAGTACGGAGGCTCCAACAAGCGGCTCTTTAGTAGATGCGTCCGTCAATTTCCCCTGAATCACGGGCTGTGCAGTCAGGCCCATCCAGGCGCCCAACAAAAAAATGAGCATTATAAATAGTTGTTTTTCCATGAATTGCTTGTTTTGGTGTTCTGAAAATTTGAAAAGAAAATGCAAAAATAAGTATTCCTATCGGATTTATAGGAAATATAATTACTACTTTTAAAAAAATTATACATCTTCACTCCCCGGCCAAAAAAATCTATTCATTTTTTCATTCTTGATGCGTTGAGAGGTCCGGCGGAGCACACGCTTTATACTTTCATAGGACACGGAGCCGACTATTCGCCAGCTTCTCCTCTTCTACCCACAATCTCTTTCTACATTTGCTTGTTTTTTATCTAAATGTTGCTTCATGTTTCAGAGAATCCTGCCGCTGTTCCTACTCCTCCTTCCCGCCCTGCTCATCGCGCAACCCATGCCCTGCGGCCCCAATGCTGCCATGACCTCCACCTGCGCGCCGGCCTGCGTAGTCTGCGACATCAACGGATTCACCGGCCGCAACAACAGCACGGTGCAGGGCCAGGCGCCTCCGGGATTCTGCACCACCGTTGTACACCACATGCAATGGATAGCCTTCATTGCCGGCAGTACCAACCTCACCCTCCGCGTGGATGTTTTTGGCTGTCAGCAGGGGCAGGGCCTCGAAATCGGCATTTACCAAACCTCCAACTGCAACACTTTTACGCCGGTTTCCAATTGTAATACCAATGCTGCCAACAACAATGCTGCCTTTTTTACCAATACCGTTCCCTTGGTCATCGGTCAATACTACTACTTTGTGATGGACGGCAGCGCCAATGATATTTGCAACTATACTGTCACCGTCGTCAGCGGTACAACGCTGGTACCCCCGCTCACTAATTCAGGCGCTATTGACGGACCAGCCTCCGTATGCCCCGGCACGCGCGGCAGTTTCAGTTCTCCCGGCCAAACCGGCGCCACCATCTACAACTGGACCCTGAACGGCGCGCCCATAGGTTCCGGCCTCCAATTGGAACACACTTTCCCCTCCACGTCAGGAGATTACCAGCTCTGCCTCACCGCCGCCAATGCGTGCGGCACTGCTCCACAAACTTGCCGAACCATCACGGTGCCGGCCGTGCCGACCACCCAGATCAACGCCAATATCTGCTTCGGCGACTGCGTCACCATCGCCGATACCACGATATGCCAACCCGGCACTTTCCAACGCCGGCTCACGGCAGCCTCCGGCTGCGACAGCATTGTGCGCATCGTCCTCACGCAGGAGCAGCCCGTCGTTACCAACCTCCATCTCTTCATCTGCGAGGGGGATACATTTTTTGTCGCCAACCGGCCCTTCACACAAAGCGGTGTTTTTCAGGAAGTAATGACCGCCGCCAATACTTGCGACAGTACCATCAATCTTAATCTTACCGTAGTTATTTGCGAAATACGGGGCAGTATCACGCCTACTTCGGTGCGGTGCCGAGGCAGTTCCGACGGGCGATTAGAATTCAGCGTCCTCAACGGAACTCCGCCATTTACTTACACCTGGCAGCGCATCGGGCAGGGCGCACCGGCAGGGCAAGGCAGTATTTTAGGGCTGAATCAGGCGCAAATCCTGCCCAATCTGCCACCGGGACAATACGTCGTCACCATCAATGATATGTTCGGCAACGACGTCATCCTCCTGGCCGATATCACCGAACCGCCGGCGCTGAGCCTCTCCCTGTTGGCAAGCGATTACAACGGCTTCGGCATAGACTGCGCCGGGGCCGCCACCGGAACGCTGACAACCTCCTCCGGCGGCGGCATACCTCCATACAACTTAATTTGGAGCAACGGCGCATCGGGCCAATCCATCTCCATGCTCACTGCGGGCAGCTACGGCGTCACGCTCACCGATGCCAACGGCTGCACACAAACAGCGGAAGCGCTGCTGACCCAACCCGCGCCCCTGATGCTGAACGCTGCATTTACCAACCCCGATTGCGAAGGCCCGCTCACCGGTTCCGTCTTGGCCGGGGCGACTTCGGGAGGCCTAGCGCCTTATGAGTATGCTTTGCAAAACGCCCCATTTGGCCCCGACACCCTGTTCGCGGGCTTGGCCGAGGGCGCTTACCAACTTAGCCTCCGCGACGCCAATGGCTGCATCTCCTCCGTATCCGGCACACTGACGGCGGCTGCCATCCCGCAGATTGAACTGGGCGAAGACCGAACACTGGAATTGGGTGAAAGCCTGCAACTGAATGCCGTTGTCAATATACCGGTGACGCAAATGCAATGGTCGCCGGCCACGGCATTGTCCTGCACCGATTGCTACGACCCCTTGGCCACGCCTTTGCGCAGCATCACCTATACGTTCAGCGGCGTTTCAGCAGACGGCTGTATCGGCGTTGACTCAGTGCAGATATTGGTGCTCCCTTTCCGAGATGTATTTGTACCCAATGCGTTCAGTCCCAACGACGACGGGGTGAACGACCATCTGGCTGTCTTCGGTGGTAAGGAAGTACTGAAAATCAGAACCTTCCGCGTGTTCTCGCGCTGGGGCGAACTCATTTTCGAGGGCCGCGATTTTGAGCCGAATGTCCCGCCCGCCGGCTGGGACGGCAGGTTCAAAGGCCGCCCGATGGGCCAGGGTTTGTATGCCTGGGTGGCGGAGATTGAGTTCATAGACGGCGTCGTGGCAGTGTACGAGGGCGAGGTGACGTTGTTGAGGTGAGATTGGAGTACCGAATTGGTCAAATTATGTCAAACATCGGCTTTAGGAACGGGGCCTATTGCAAGATAGTCCTGCCGCGGCAGATATTTTAATCCATTTTTAAGGAAAATTCAAGCATCATTTAAGGTCGTACCATGCAGATTTGCAAAACATTATGGAATATTACGTAACAAAACAGCAGCGGCATGCGAGTTTTACTGATTGAGGATGAGATTGCAATTTCCAGTTTTATTGCAGAGGGCTTACAGGAAGAAGGTTTTGCCGTCGATGTCGCGCACAACGGTCGGGAAGGCTTGATTTTGGCTTTAGAAAATCTGGCTGAATACGATCTGGTACTATTGGACTGGATGTTGCCAGGGGTGAGTGGCATCGAAATATGCCGGGCTATACGCAAGGAGAACACGACATTGCCGGTCATATTTCTGACGGCAAAGGATACTGTGGACGATGTCGTGTTCGGACTTGAAACAGGCGCTAATGACTATTTGCGAAAGCCTTTTGCCTTTGAGGAATTGCTGGCACGAATGCGGGTATTGCTTCGAGGAAGTACGGGAGAGCAAAATGTATTCAACTGCCGAGACATCGAACTCAATGTCGCAACACATCGGGTGCTGAAGGCTGGGCGGCCTGTGGAACTGACACAAAAAGAGTTTGCATTGTTGGAGCTACTGCTTCGGAACAAGGGCAAGGCCTGCCGCCGTACTCGTATTATCGAAAAAGTGTGGGACATTAACTTTGATCACGATACCTCTGTGATTGATGTTTATGTCAATTTTTTGCGCAAAAAATTAGACACACCCGGCCAGGCATCTTTTATTCAAACTTTGCGCGGCATTGGATACCGAATCAATGACGACGAGACATGACATTGAGCTTCAAAAACCGAATTGCACTGTTCACGGCACTGGCGGCGGCCCTTACCATCGGCTTTGTCTTCCTGATGGTGTATGGCGTGGTGTATTTTTCCGCTTACAACCATTTGGATGAGGATATTTATCAAGAAAAAGAGGAAGTACTGAACAACCTGCGCTTAAAGGGAGATTCCATCATTATTGAGTCATTACCCGAATGGGACGAAAAAGAGCATCAGCAAACTGAGGTCAACCCGGTTTTTTTACAAGTAGTGGACAAAAACGGCAAATTGCTTTTCAGGTCTTCCAATTTAAGAGAAAGCGTATTGTTGTTTAATCCCGCTACAGATCAAGATGCCTTCTTTAACAGTCATATTGAAAATCAACGCGTCCGGCAGGGGCAATTTCCGATTCTCAATGAGCAAAATTTCCTCATCGGTCATCTTTCCGTTGGGCTTTCATCGCAAGAATCGTCTATTGTTTTGCACAATCTACGCAACACGCTGTGGGCGGCATTCCCTGCGCTGTTGTTGGTATTGTTTTGGGCCACCTCCTTTGCTGCGTCCAAAGGAATCACCCCCGTACAACAACTCATAAAAGCAGCTTCTGTAATAGACGAAAACCACATAAGCAATAAACTCCCGCTACCGGAAACCAAAGACGAAATTCATCAGTTGGCTGCCGCTTTCAATGAGTTGCTTCATCGCATAGACAACAGTATGCAACGCGAAAAACAATTTACGGCTGATGCCTCGCATGAGATACGCACCCCGCTCACCGCCATACGCGGCACCTTAGAGGTTCTTATCAGAAAGCAACGCGAACCGGCTCAATACCAAGAAAAAATCAGCCAGGTCATCAGGGAGGTGGATCGCCTGCACGCCATGCTTGATCAGTTACTGCAACTGGCGCGCTTAGAGGGGGGACGCACCTCTGTTCACGAGATACCGTTACAAATCAATGCTTTGTTGGCCTCCGCAGCCGATAAATGGCAACCCAGACTTGCGGAAAAAAACATGGCTCTTCATTTTGATATTCCCCCTTCGGAGGTGGTTACCACCGACCCTGACCTACTGGGGGTAGTCGTGGACAATATAATCGGCAATGCCATTAAGTATGGCCGGAATGGCGGTCGGATTGACTGTCTTTGGGAGACCGGCAGCCGTTCGCTCATCATTCGCGATGACGGCCCCGGAATCCCCCCTGAGCAATTGCCTTATGTATTCGACCGCTTCTATCGCACCGACGACTCGCGCAGTTCATCCGTGCCGGGAACCGGATTAGGTTTGGCTATTGCCAAAAAAATGTCGGATTTGCTCAACATCCGCTTAACAGCAAACAACGCAAAAGAGGCGGGCGCTGAATTTATTCTCCGGTTTCCGTTTTAAGCCAATTTTGAGAATTTCTCAAGGTTGTTTAAAGATGCCCCCCTGCACCTTTGTCTTATCAAACCAAAAAATGATAAGACAATGAAAAAGAACATTTTGATCGTTGTACTGATGGCCGTTGCCGGCATTTTGATGATGCCCTCCTGCAACTCCAATGCCGACAAAAACAACTCACTGCAAGCGCCCGAAACTACCCAGTCGGAAACAAATCAAGCTACGGCTGCCGCCAATGGGGAACAAGACGATGACGATGACGACGATGCCCTCGAAAACCAAGGGCAAGCACCGGCAAAGACCAATCCCGCAGGTTCAACGGATGCCAAAACGGCAATCATCAACAACCTGATGACGGCGTTTACCGGGGAGACAACCGCAAGCGCCAAATACGCTGCATACGCCAAAAAAGCGCAAGAAGAAGGGTTTGTGCAAATAGCCCTGCTGTTCAAGGCCACCTCCCGATCGGAAATGATCCATGCCGACAACCACCGTGCTGTACTGGAAGACATGGAAAAAACGGCTCCGTCCGTCTCACCGCAGTTTTCTGTAAAGACGACGCGGGAGAACCTCGCAGATGCCATAGCCGGTGAGGCTTATGAAATCTCAACGATGTACCCGGATTTTATGGCAACGGCCAATACTGCCGACAATCAACAGGCGCTCACCAGCCTGAATTATGCTTACCGCACAGAACAAAGACACAAGCCGCTGTATGAAAAGGCATTGGCCGCGCTGCAAAACAATCAGACCGGCACGCTGCCCGGGCAATATCTCGTATGCCCTACCTGCGGCAATACTTATGATGCTGCGCCTCCCAAGCGTTGCCGTGTCTCAATGACGCCCAGTGAGCGGTTTATCAAAATCAATTCTCTTTAATCTGTTCATACTTAAAAAACAACAACATGAATCAGGCACATTTGCATCTGCTTTTCAACCACCTGCCTATTTTGGGTACGCTTTTCGGGCTTCTTATACTTGTCAGTGGCTATTTTGTGAAAAGTAACGCTGTCAAACGCACTGCTCTGGGCATATTTATGCTTTCTGCGTTATGTACCATACCTGCTTTTCTCACCGGCGAGGGGGCAGAAGAGATGGTCGAGAGCCTTCCCGGAGTAACAGAAAACCTAATAGAGACACACGCTGATATGGCCGACATCTTTCTGTGGGTGGTGGGCGCATTAGGGTTGTTCTCATTAGCCACATTTTATGCCGACCTGAAAGCGCAGAAAATAGCGCCTGTTCTCTATGGAATTACACTTGCAGTCGCAATCGGCACCATGGCATTAGCCCAGCAGGTGGGCGCAACAGGAGGTAAAATCCGGCATACCGAAATCAGAAACGGCGTTGCGACAGCGGGCGCCGGAAATATGGAGAACAACAACGAGGAAGACGACGATTAGTGGTCGGTTATTGAATAAGCCCCGCAAGTTACGTTCAGTGGGGAGTGGTGGCTACGCATGGGAGGGGAGAAGTTGTTGAGGTGATGATTTTCGTTTGGGCCGTCGCCAGGAGAGTATTCAAAAACGTTGACTTCATGAAGTAAACAGGGAATACCAGGTTCCTTTACCGACGCCGTTTTGTTGCAACTGTTTGTTTTTAACAAGATTTTCAAGGCTTTTTCGAAGCGTGCTTCGATTCGCATTTGTCAGCAATTCCAATTCTCCCATGTTTATCCGCCCTCTCGAACGAACGATTTCAAGGATATTTTGTGCCAATTCCGGCATTTGCGTCAACAAAATATGCTCTCTACTAACTTTTATCTCCAAGTTGTCTTTCTGTCTTTTCAGTGATTTCAGGAAAAAAAGTAGCCATGACTGCCAATTGGTTTGAGCGAGATTCAGCGTTGTCTGTGTTTGTCGCAAAGACAGATAGTAGCTTTGTTTTTCTTGCTCAATAATGGCTTCCATCGAACTGTACGGCACATAGCGATAACCGGCTTTCAACAACAGATATGTCGTCAGTGCTCTCGACAGGCGGCCGTTGCCGTCTTGAAAAGGGTGAATGGCTAAAAAGCACAGAATAAAAGAATTTCAGGTGTAATTTCTAAAGATCGTACAGATTGCATAGCGCATATTTTTACGCCAAAGTACGCATAAATGCACTTTACTTCATAAAAGTACGCATAAAAGCCTGCCTTCCGGCAGATCAGCTACTTCAAAATCGCTGCCCCTACGGCACACTCCAAGCACCGGTGTTGGTCGCAGTACTGTTGTTTGAGTTGCAGCAATGCCTGGGTTTCGCAGGCCGAGGTCGGTTGAACGCCCAACTGACGCCAGTTTTCGATGATGCTGTTGGCTTCGGGTTCGAGCGCATCCAGCAGTTCCAGCGCTTTATCCTGATAGCGGATTTCGCCGCGTTGTTTGCCGAAATAAAAAAGAATGGGCACGATGGTGTTGATGAGCAACAGATGTACGGCATCGCGGCCCAGCGACTTGGCCTTGGGCGCCGAGGCTTTGTCGAACACATAATGATCTTGCCAATAGTGCGAGATTTTGACGGCAAACATGTTTTCCACCTCGGCCACATTGGTCGCGGCCAGCACTTTACTAAACAGGTGTTCCGACTGATATATCAGCGCGGCAAGCTGTGCAATGCGAATACTGGGGAATGAGGCCGGACGCATGCGCAGGAACTTCCACTGCGCCGGCGACATGGGCCGAAGCTCGTGCTTTTGTTGCAGAAACCGGTACTCGCGCTGGAGTTTTTTGGGGTACTCGTCGCGGAACTCCTGTTGTAGCAAACCCGCCTGACCAAACAGCAGGGCTTCGAGCCGAAAGAGGTTGTTTTTGTATTTGGAGAGCAGCAGCAACGGCGTGGAGCGGGCCAATTGCTCGAAAGGATCGGTATTGACCCTGACGCCGAAACTGCGGGCCAGCAGGCGGTAGAAGGTTTCCTCCCAGTTGTTGTTGGTTTGTTCCAGCACGAGTTGTACGGCGCCGGTGCGCTGCTGAATGCGCTCTACGGCGAGGCGGTCGAGCCAGAGGCTTCGCGTGATTTCCGGCACGGTGTGAAACTGTTTTTGGCAGGGAATCCAGTGCTGATTGTGAAGCAGTTGCAGGTAGGCGCCTTGAATGCGCGGCGCAATGCGGTGCCTGAGTTCGAGGCAGGGCAGGCGGTCGCCGTCGGGGCGATGCACGGGTACGTCTTCTTCGAGAACGACGTGGAGGACGACATTGCGATAAGCATCATCGTCCTGATGGCGGTGGCGGAGCCATTCTGAGGCGCGGAGGTGCATCTCGACGCTGCCGGCCCAGAGGGTTTCGCCGATGCGGAGGCGGGTTTGTTGAAAATCGGGACCGGCGTGGCGATTGTATTCTCCCCATTGCAGTATTTCAACGGGTTCACCCTGGGTGGTGCGCAGGTCGGCGAGGTCGAAGCGTTTGGCACGCCAGAGGTAGTGCAGAAAATCCTCCTTCATGGTTGGTTGGCGGGTTGTTGTATGGTATAGTCGCCGAAGGAGGGGAAATTCCACAAACAGGAAGGGACTTTTTTTTCAAAAACTACCCGACCGCAAAGCCGGAATAGGGGCGGACAAAGGCGGGTTCAAAACCGAGGGCAATGTCTTCACGCGGAACTCCACGTTTTACGAGTTCATCTGCGACGAGCCAAAAAGTGAACGCAAAGCTCTACCTTTGCGTTGTAGTTCGGTTTGCGCCGCCCATACAGGAGGCGCGCCACAGTTCTGAGTAGTTGAAAAAAAAAGTAGATGTCCAATCTGACCTTCCAATATCCCGCCTGGTATCTTTTGTTGTGCGTTTTGCTCGGAGCGGGCTATGCACTCACGCTGTATTTCAGAGACAAAACCTTTCAGGAACAAGCCTCCTGGTTCACGGTGCTGTTGGGCGTTTTGCGCGCGGTAGCCGTCACAGCCATTGCCGCTCTATTGCTGTCTCCGCTGCTGCGCTCGTTGTTGCAGGATGTGAAAAAACCGGTTATTTTGCTGGCACAGGACGCATCGGAATCAGTAGGCTTGGCGCTGTCCGGCGATGAAGCCCGCCAACAGTATAAAACCGCATTTGAGCAACTGACTGCCGAATTGGGCAAGGACTACGAGGTAAAATCTTACAGCATTGGCGAAACGGCCCGCGAAGGCATTGATTTTGAATACAAAGATAAGATTACCAACATTTCGCAGTTTCTCACCGGCGCCTACGATCTGTATTCCAACCAAAACCTCGGCGCCATCGTGCTGGCCACCGACGGCCTCTACAATGAAGGTTCCAACCCCGCCTACCTTAGCAATCAGCTCTCCGTGCCCATTTACAGCATCGCATTGGGCGATACCAGTTCTCGCCGCGACGTGTCGGTCAAACGGGCTTTTCACAACAAAATAGCCTACCTCGGCGACAAATTCACAGTACAAATTGACCTTGCCGCCCGCAATGCCGCCGGGGCTTCTTCCAATCTGTCTATTTTCAAGGTGGAAGGCGGCGGCAGCCGGAAATTGCAGGAAATTCCCATTTCCATAGATCGCAACGACTTTTTTACTACCAAAGAAATCGTGCTCGACGCCGACCGTGCAGGCGTGCAGCGCTTCCGCATCACGGCAGGGGCCGTTTCCGGCGAATCGGTGAGCGCCAACAACAGCAAAGACATCTTCATTGAAGTGCTCGACGCCCGCCAGAAAATCCTCGTGCTGGCTGCCTCGCCACACCCCGACCTCTCAGCCATCAAGCAATCGCTGAGCAGCAATAAAAACTACGAGGTCACGGTGTCCGTCATCAGCGATTTCAAGCAGAATGTAGCCGATTTTGATTTCGTCATTCTGCACCAGTTGCCCTCGCGCACCAACGACGCCACCGGCATCCTCAACACCCTGCAAACGCGGCGCATTCCACGTTTCTTCATCGCCGGTATGCAAACCAATTTTGCGCGCCTGAACCAAGTGCAATCTTTGGTCAACATCAAAACCGACGGCAGAAATACCAACGAAGTGCAGGGCCGTATCTCGCCGGAGTTCAGCCTGTTTACCACCGACGAACGCGCAGCCCGCGAGTTGCCGGCCTTCGCCCCGGTGATAGCGCCTTTCGGCGAATTTAGCGTCTCACCCGAAGCCCAAACACTTCTTTATCAGCGCATTGGAAAAGTGGACACCAAATATCCGCTGCTGGTACTGGGCGAGCAGAGCGGCGTGCGCACGGCTGTTTTCTGCGGTGAAGGTTTGTGGAAATGGAGGCTTTTTGACTTTTTGCAAAATGAAAATCACCAGCTTTTCGACGCCTTGCTCGGTAAGGCAGTGCAATACGTCGGCATCAAGGAAGACAAGCGCAAGTTCCGCGTGAACCAGCCCAAAACCATCTTCAACGAAAACGAACCCGTTGTTTTTGATGCCGAGTTGTACAACGACAACTACGAACTCGTGAACGAACCCGACGCGGCATTGGTCATCACCAACAACAAAGGAGAGGAGTTTAAATATACGTTCAACAAATCGAGCAGGGCGTACAACCTCAATCCCGGCATCTTCCCGGTGGGCGATTACAGCTTTTTGGCATCGGTGAGCTTTTCGGGCCAGACGCTCAAATACGACGGGCGTTTCAGCGTAGAACCCATCCAGTTGGAATTGTACGAAACCACCGCCGACCACGGGCTGCTGCGCCTGCTCAGCGATAAGTTCGGCGGCGAGGTGGTCTATCCGGGTGACATGGCCTCCATCGCAGAGAAAATCCGGGCCAAAGAATCCGTCAAACCTGTCATTTATAATACCACTCAAACCCGGCCGGTCATTCATCTCAAATGGCTGTTTTTCCTGCTCTTGGGCCTGCTCTCGCTGGAGTGGTTCCTTCGGAGGTATTTTGGGGGGTATTAAATATCTGCACATATTCTAAAAGTCAGGCTATCATTCGCGTTTTCGCAATTGTATCAAAAACCCGTATCTTTGCACAAAATCCGGTTCTAATTGTGGAAATAGCCAATCCCATATACGATGTGGTGTTCAAGTACCTGATGGAGGACAACAAGGTCGCCAAACTCTTCCTTTCGGCCGTTACCGGATTGGACATCAGGTCATTGGAGTTTTTGCCGCAGGAATTGGTCTCCAACAAAAAGAAATCTCAAAAGAAAACCTTCCTGACGGCGCTCAATCTGTCCATTTATCGCTTAGATTTTTCTACAAAAGTTCGGGAAGCTGACGGCAGCGAAAAAGTGATCATCATCGAAATCCAGAAGTCGAAGTTTACCCACGAAAACATGCGCTTCCGCAAGTATCTGGGCAAGCAGTATATGAACGAAACCTTCTTTCAGTGGATCGTTGAAACTACTGGCAGAAGGTACAAAAGCGGCCTGCCGATACTCCCCATTTACATACTTGGCGAAAAGGTGGAGGGCTACGACGATATGCCCGTCATCAACGTCAACCGCTGCATCCGCGACCGCTACACCCGCGAGGTAGTGGAGGTGCGCAACCATTTCATAGAATCCTTATTTCACGAGGGTATCATCATCAATGTGCCGGCACTGAGCCAGAAGCGCCGCGATGAGTTGGAGATGCTACTCAGTGTATTCGATCAGAAGAACAGGTCTGAAAATCATCATATTATGAACGTCAAAGAAGCCGATTTTCCGGAGCGATTCCGGCCCATCATTCGTCGTTTGCAGGCTGCGGCACAGGAAAAAGAGGTGAGAGACATTATGACGGTGGAGGATGATTTTGTTGCCGAACTCAATGATTACGAGCACCGTATTGAGGAGGCTGATAAACAAAAAGAAGAAGAGCGCAGATTAAAAGAAGAAGCTGTTCGCAAGCAGGAAGAAGCTGTCAGAATGTTGCTCACACTGGGGGCGCCGGCAGAAGACATTGCCAAAAAGTTGGGGCTGACCCTGGAGCACGTCTTATCATTGGCAAAGCCCACGCAGAACTGATAGCTCCACTCGGCCTCCGTCATCTGTCCGGTATGCGGTGCTGTTTGCAACTGCCTGCCACATACGCATACCCACGGCCCGGCTACCGCACCAAGGTCACATCGCCTTTCAGCAAATGTACTTCCCCGTCAATCGTCTCTACCTCAGCCACATACACAAAAACAGCAGATTGCAGAGGCTGCCCCCGGTAGCTGCCGTCCCAGCCATACGCAGGATCATTGGGTGGAAACTGATACACTTCATACACGGCCTCGCCCCAGCGATCAAAAATCAGAAAAGAACGCACATGGCTCACCTGCTTCCCGGCAAAAACCAACAGGCGGTCGTTGAAGCCGTCGTTGTTGGGCGAAAACGCATTGGGGATAAACACCGCCGGCCTGCGGTCCACCAGCACCGTCAGTTCTGCCGATGCGCTGCAACCGTTTTGATTCGTTACCGTTACAGCATAAGTATCTGTAAATGAAGGCCGCAGCGATACCGACATACACTCCGGACATGGCGCCGGAGACCACACAATAGAGGCAACTTCTGCCGGAGGCACGTTGGTCAGCAATTCCAATCGCAACGAATCGCCCAATTGGATAGACGGCGGATCGCCCGCCAAGCCCGGCGCATCAATGACTGCCTGAAGTTCTGATGGTTGTTGCAAATCAAATCTCAAAGTCGTTTCACAGCCTGCCGCATCCCGAATCAACAACTCATACAAGCCCGGCGACAGGCGCGGGAACAAACCCTGCGGCACAGGCGGCGCGCCATTGAGTGAAAACTGCAAGGGTGGCGTGGCCTGCCCGACTGCTTGCACCTGAATCCAGCCGTCGTCGGCGCCGTAGCAACTGATTTGGCCTACCCCCGTTTGAGGTTCCAAAACGGCAATTTCGGAGATGACGCGCATCTCGTCGAAGGCCCGGCAGCCGGTGAGCGGATTCAGCACTTCCAAGCGGTACAAGCCCGGCGCATCGGCCTCTACAATGGGCATATCGTCATCTATGAGTCGTCCGTCGGCACTCGTCCACAGGTATCGGAAAGCGGCGTTCCCAGCCCGGCCAATGCTGACCACCCGATGCAGGCAGTCCAACGTTTGGTCAGGCCCGGCATTGGCAGGCGGCAGCGGCAACAATTCGAGCGATGCCACAGCCGTATCAGCCGGACAGGCGGCTCCGGCGGCCACTATGTACCGAAAACGGAAGCTGCCCGCATCGTTTGGGGTAACCCGGAAGCTGCCCGCGCCCGCCTGAAACGACCCGGCAAACGGCTGCGCACTGCCCGGAAACAAAGACCACTGCCCTCCCCCATCGGCGCCCATGAGCAATTGATTCAGGTTGACCAAGGTGTCGGTGAAGGCACAAACAGGAGCGCCCATGATGGGTGTACCGGCCTCGCGCAAGGCTTCTACCTGCACTTGTACCGGCGCGGGCAGGTTCACCGGACACGCAGGCAGGGCGGCGTTCGCAGCTGATATAACATTGATAACCAGGGATTGAGCAGGCAAAAACCTAAATATCCGACCATGCCCCACCCCGGCGAGCGGCCAGGTTTGTACCCCGTCGCTCAACACGAGGTCCAACAGCGTTCCTGCCGGCCCGGCCAGCGAAAACTGCACCTGGGCCGAATCACCGATACAAACCACCGGCGTGGCCGTCATGGTCAGCGATACCGGCGGACATGGAAGCGTGGTACAGCTCGACTGCGCCGATGTGTTCGGGCAGGCGGTTTCGCTCACGGCCTCCACCGATATGGGGAGCGTGGTTCCGGGGGCTAAGTTGCTGATAATGATACTCGTGTCGGAAGTCCAAACGGGTATGATGCCTGCCGGTAGAATCACCTGATAGGCCGTGGCGCCGACAATGGCAGGCCAACTAAAAACAACGCTGGTATAAGTCGTTTCGCATTGTACCACAGGCATTTGCAACAAAGCATCCACCTGAATCAGCGCGGTATCGGGCGCTCCGGCGCAACCGTTTTCCTCCACGCTCAGGGTTATCATATAATTGCCCGCCGAGGCAAAACTCAGGCTCTGCGGACCAGCCCCGTTGCCGGGAACGGCCGTCGCGCCACCGAAATTCCAGTTGAAAACTGCACCCGCTCCGGCATTGCCGAGGTACTGCACCGTAGCCATGTCGGCCACACATACCACCGAATCCGCGCTGATGTCGGAAGTTGGAACCGGCCACACGGCGATGCTCGCGCTGTCGCGGAATACGCACACGTCGTCCGTAAAAACAGCGTAAACGGTGATGCTCCGACCCGCCATGTTCGCCGCCGAAACCCAAGTTCCCAACGCCGTATCTGCCACGCCCTCGCCCTCCCAACGCAGGACGCCCGTAGCCGGCGCGCCGCTGAGTTGTGCCGAAAGCGCGATCGTATCGGCCTGCCCGTCCCAACACACAGCAGGCACAGGGGCAATGTCTATTTGCACATCGGGGCAGGGCAGGGTTGTGCAGGTCGCCGCTGCCGTCGCGTCGGGGCAGGCATTGGCGCTGTGGGCCGTCAGTTCTATGTTCACCGTTTGGCCCGGCATCAGGCCCGTTACCACAAAAGCCGTATCGCCCTGCATGGCGCCGCCGTTGCCGCTCAGATTCAGCACGCTGTGTTGGGCGGCGTTGGCTTGTGAGGCCCAGCTAAATATGACGCTGGTATAAGTCGCTTCGCATTGTACCACAGGCATTTGCAACAAAGCATCCACCTGAATCAGCGCGGTATCGGGCGCTCCGGCGCAACCGTTTTCCTCCACGCTCAGGGTTATCATATAATTGCCCGCCGAGGCAAAACTCAGGCTCTGCGGACCAGCCCCGTTGCCGGGAACGGCCGTCGCGCCACCGAAATTCCAGTTGAAAACTGCACCCGCTCCGGCATTGCCGAGGTACTGCACCGTAGCCATGTCGGCCACACATACCACCGAATCCGCGCTGATGTCGGAAGTTGGAACCGGCCACACGGCGATGCTCGCGCTGTCGCGGAATACGCACACGTCGTCCGTAAAAACAGCGTAAACGGTGATGCTCCGACCCGCCATGTTCGCCGCCGAAACCCAAGTTCCCAACGCCGTATCTGCCACGCCCTCGCCCTCCCAACGCAGGACGCCCGTAGCCGGCGCGCCGCTGAGTTGTGCCGAAAGCGCGATCGTATCGGCCTGCCCGTCCCAACACACAGCAGGCACAGGGGCAATGTCTATTTGCACATCGGGGCAGGGCAGGGTTGTGCAGGTCGCCGCTGCCGTCGCGTCGGGGCAGGCATTGGCGCTGTGGGCCGTCAGTTCTATGTTCACCGTTTGGCCCGGCATCAGGCCCGTTACCACAAAAGCCGTATCGCCCTGCATGGCGCCGCCGTTGCCGCTCAGATTCAGCACGCTGTGTTGGGCGGCGTTGGCTTGTGAGGCCCAGCTAAATATGACGCTGGTATAAGTCGCTTCGCATTGTACCACAGGCATTTGCAACAAAGCATCCACCTGAATCAGCGCGGTATCGGGCGCTCCGGCGCAACCGTTTTCCTCCACGCTCAGGGTTATCATATAATTGCCCGCCGAGGCAAAACTCAGGCTCTGCGGACCAGCCCCGTTGCCGGGAACGGCCATCGCGCCACCGAAATTCCAGTTGAAAACGGCACCCGCTCCGGCATTGCCGAGGTACTGCACCGTTGCTGCATCGGCCACACACACCACCGAATCCGCGCTGATGTCGGAAGTCGGCGTTTTCGAAACAGCTATCCAAACGGTATCGGCAGCGCTGCACGGTCCTTCGGTGAAGGTAGCCGTCACAGGTACGAGTTGGCCGATCATACCGGCGTTCGGCTGCCATGTTCCTGCTAAAGTGTCTGTAATTCCCGGCCCGCTCCACACCAACTGCCCCTGAGAGCCACCGCCCGTCACCACGGCATCCAGATCAAGCGGCCCGGCAGGCAGGCACACGGTGTCGGGTTGGGCTATGTCCACTGCCAATCCCGTGCAAGGCAGGGCGTCGCATTGCACAATGATGATGACTTCATCACAGGCGCTCTCGGTTCCCGCCGACATGCGCACCGTCACCTGTTGGCCGGGCATCAGCCCGGTAATGAGGTAGCTGGTGTCTGAAGTAGGCGTTCCCAGCGGGCCGTCTAATACATAAACGATCACCGAATTGCCGTCGGGCAGGCTGTTCCAAACAAGTTCTATTTCCGTCAGGGCTGCATTGCAAAAGACCTGCGGCGTGTCCACCACTGCACTGATATTGACCGGCCTGAAATAAGGCAGGGAGACGCAGCCACTCTCTTCCACCGTCAGAGAAATGAGGTGCTGCCCATAGCTGTCCCACAACAATCCGATGGGGCCGGGGCCTGATCCATACAGCACCTGCGCATCGTCAAAATCCCATAAATACGTCGCCGAAGGCCCCGCCATTCCTGTAAAAGTAACAACCGTAGTATCAGCAATACAGACAATAGGCGCTACGGAAAACATAGCTGTCGGGCGCTGAACGACCACAATTTCTATAGAGTCCGTTCCCACACAATTGTCCAAATTGTAAAAAAAGTAAATGGTATGCGTTCCGGCTCCGGCCACTGTGGGACTGAACTGCCCTGTCACTGCATTGGTAATACCCGGACCGCTCCAGGCGGGAATGCCTTGCGCAGCCGTATCGGGCAGCGTGGCCGTCAGAGTGATGGCAGGCGCGCCGGGATACAGGCACAGTGTGTCCACCGGCTGAATGTGTACGGGCAGGGCATCGCAGGAAAAAGTGGTGCAAGTGAGGGTATCGCTGAATACCGGCGGACATGGCCCGGCGGCGGAGGCTTGCAATATTACACTCACGCTTGCCCCAACGGCCAAGCCCGTAAACTGCGCGGAGGTATTGTTCACAAAGGAGGGTGCCGGTCCGCTCAACACCTGCACGGTATAAGACTGGCCGGGCATTCCGGGCCATTGTATCTCCACGCTGTTGCCGGTCACGATGCTGCAAAATGGCTCCGGCGCACTCAGCGTATCCTGAATCCGTACCGTGCCGGAAGCGCTGCGTTGACAATTGGCCGGTCCTACTGTGTAAACCAAAGTGTGCAGTCCGGGCGACAACAACGCGGGGTTCAGTTGTGTGGCGGCCTGTCCGTCCAGTGTCCAGGAGCCGCCGGTAGCCGTGCCGGGCAATAACCAGGTATTGAGCATCACGATCTGTGCAGTGCGACACAGCGTATCAGGCCCGTCCCATTGGGCGTTGGGCAATGCCAGCACTTCGATGAAATGCGTTTGGGAGGCATTACATGGAAAGGTTCCCACCTGATACGTCACCGAAAACGGCCCCGCTCCCTGCACTGCGGGGTTGAACACCAGAGCGTTGTTGCCCCCGATGAGCCAGGTGCCGCCCGGCGTTGTTCCCGGAGGGAGCAGGGTGTTCAGCGGGAAGGCGGCGGAGTTGATGCACAACGGTAGCGGCGGCGTCCAGTCGGCGATGGGTTGGGCCTGCACTTGAATGATTTGCGCCAGAGAATTGGTGCAGGGCGGCGTTCCGGTTTCGTAAATAACCGTGTGAGACCCCGGCCCCCAGACACTTGGATTGAATACAAATGCCGGCGACCCGTTGATCGTCCAGGAGCCGCCGGGCAATGCGCCGGGCAGCAGGAGATTGTTCAGCAGAACTGCCGGCATACCTACGCACATAAGGCCGGGCGTCAGCCAGTCTGCCGAGGGCAACGTGTTTACCACAATGGGCAAGGTCACGGTTTCTATGCAGGGCGCCGTGCCTACGGTGTAAGACACGCTGAACGTGCCGGGGCCTAACAATGCGGGATTGAAAAACGTGGCGGGCGAGCCGTTGATGGTCCATGCGCCGCCGGGAGTAGCCGTAGGCGACAAAAGACTGTTGAGCGGGAAGCCCGGCGACAGAGGGCACAAACCCTGGGGCGGCGTCCAGGTGGCGTCCACATCTATGACGGTGACGGTGACCTGCGTGGTTTCTTCGCACACCGGCCCGAAAACGATGTCGTCCAAGGCGAAGTCGTTGCCGCTGGTCTGGGTATTTTGGTTCACAATACAGATGGTGGCAGAAGAAGCGCCGCCGGAATTCCAGAGTTGGAAATGCTGCGTCCATTGGCAGGTAGCCGTCGGCAGTGAAAAAGAACTGCCCAGCAAATTGCCGTTGATGGAAAACTGCAAAATGGCCGGCGAGGAGGCCACCACCGTTGCGCCCCAGAGGCTGAATGCATAGTTGGTGCCGGGGGATACCATCACCGTCTGGCACCATACGTTTTGGTTCGGCGTTCCGGCGCCGTTCACCACCAGCATATTGCCGCCGCCGGTGTGGTCGGTGCAGTTCACAAAGTTGTTGTGCGTCAGGTTGGCATTGGTGGAAACCGCAAAAGTGCCTTCCAACGACAGCAGGCCAAAGGAACCGCCGGTACCCTGCACATAATCGCTGGTAAAACCCGTGAGGCCCGCGCTGAAATCGCCGTTGACAATAAGATTCGACGCGCTCAGCCCCGATACGGTGAGGGTGTAGGTGGTGGTTTGCGACACAGTGGCCGAGGTGTTCAGGGCATTGGGATTGCTCAGTCCGGTGGAGGGAGTCCATACCGCGCTGAGGTACTGGCCTGTCACCGTAGCGCCGATGTTGACGCTCTGGCCGGGATTGCAAATGGTGACATCCGGGCCGGGCGTGAGCGTGAAGGAGCAGGCCATGTTGAGGGCATGGAATCCGGGGCTGCTGCCGGCCATTGCCGAAATGGCCCAATACAAAATACCCCAAGCTGTAAGAAGTGTATAGCGTCTTTTCATAATGATGTTTTACCGATCTGCCAAAGGTAATTGTTTTTGGGAAATCGGGACTGATTGGAACAGGAGGGGGTGTGCGAAATCAGACGAGGTTATTGGATAGGACTCAATTTGACAAATCTTTGAGATTTGTCAACGTTTCGCTTTCCGACGCTGAAAGACGCAGATTTTTATGATCGTTATGTCCTGTGGTATGTCCAGACATTGCAAGGTTTGGCAAACCTTGCAATGTCTGGACATGCATGAACAAGCCCCCCTCACAGCTCCTCCGCCTCCCCCAGCCGCCGCAAATACCCCGTCTCTCTCACCCGACGCAGCGCCTCCTCCTTATGCTGCGCTGCGGCTGCATCATCTCCCTCCATCCGCTGCAGGCGAGACATGGTGATGTGCCAATCTACGTGATACAAACCCATGCTGCCGCTCTCTGCGATCTCATACACCTCGTCTAAATCTTCGAGCGCAGCGGTGGGGCGCCCGGTTTGGAGCCGCCAGTTGGCGCGGGCGAGGAGGCCTTTGGCGATAAATTCGGAATGTTCTGCTCTTCGAATACTCTCTACTGCGTGGTTGAAGTATTGTTCCGCGGCGGCGAGAGAAGTGGGGATTTCTTGGCTTTGGGCTGCGTGAGCTTGAGCAATGGAGAATTGGTCAAAAGCAATGTCTAAAAGCCAGTTTGCCTGCATTACCCATTTCAAAGTTGTATTTGCCCGCACCAACACCTCTGCGCATTTTCCTCGCCCCAAGAGCAGATCGCAGTACCGGTAGCCTTGCAGCGAATACAAAAAGCGGTATTTCGGCTGCCTTTCCCGCTGCATGGCCTCCGCTTCGCCAAAGAGCCGCTCTGCATCGGCGCTTTGGCCGGATTGGTGCAGCGCATCGGCGAGGGTGGTTCTAAAGATCATCTTTTGCCCCCACTCCCCACTCCGATCTGCAAAATCCACCGCCTGCCGCCCAAAATCCACCGCTTCGCGCAGGGCGCCGAGACTGAGGTATAGCTCGCTCAGGTTGGAGGCTCCAGTAGCCGCATTTTTCCAGTCAGCCAGATTTTCAGCGATTATACTACTCACCCGTATCGGCTCCACAGCCTCCCGCAGCCTGCCCAAGCCTCGCAGCCGAAACCCTGCCCAATTCAACACCGCCGCTTGGCCCGCCTTGCTCAGGTTTGAGGAAGGTTTAGACCAAGGCTGTTCGAACAAAGCCGCCAATCCCGCCAAATCCGTTCCGAAGGCACCTAGTTGTTTAACAGAATGAGAATCCCCTTTCCATCTAATTCTTTCCCAATACACCTCGTCCAACACTTCCTGCTGCAAACCCGCCCGTGCCCCAAAAGCCATCGCGGTAAAAAGCGGCTCCATTTCTTCCAAGGTGTCGGGCAGGTGCTTGTCGGGCAGGTTTTTATAGTAGCGGTAAAGGCGGGTATTGGCCTCGCGCCAGGCGGCGGGCAGCTCGGCTTCGAGTTTCTGGCCGAAGTGTTCGCGCACCAAGGGGTGGGCGTCTATGCTTTCCAACTCGCGCAGGGCGGATAAATGGCCGAGGTTTTTGGGCAGTGCGGAGTTTTTGAGGCGGTTGGTTTCCAGCAGGCCGAGGGTTTTGAGGTTGTCGAGGGCTTCAGTGAGGCGTTCGGCGGGCAGGCTTGCCAATCCATCGGTCAGTCCGGCTATGGCGGGCTTTTTCACCAAAATATCCAACGCTTCAACGGGTGCAGGCCGGTCGAAGAGGCCCATCAGTTTGAGCAAAGCAACTTCGGGCGATACGGGCGGCTGCTTTTTGCCCATCAGCTTTTTCCAAAAACCCAACTTTTGAGGTTTGGCATTTTCGGCCTCAAACCAATGGACGTAGGCTTGCATCACACGACGGGCGTGATAGCCGTCCTTTTTTTCGTCGGTCAGGTGCGGTATTTCATTGCGGCGACGCACATCGGCGCCCAGCACCTTCACTAAGTAGTTGCCCAGCAGGCGCAGCGCCAGGGCATGGCCTTTGTATTCTGCGGAGGCGGCTTCGAGTTCGCGTTGCGGGCCGCGCACGCCGAGGTTTTTCAGCAGCAGGGCGCCGTCGTGTGCTTCAAAGTTTTCCAATCGGCGGCACAGGTGCTTGGGGGCTTCTATGCCTGCGAGGTTTTCTATGGGCACGCGGGTGCTCAGCAGGCAGAGGCCGGGCTGGCCATAGGCAAGTTCTTTCAACAATGCAGCTAATGCGAGGTCTTTGAGTTTGCCGCCCAGTCCGCCGGGGGTGCCGGGCGGGTATTGCAGCGGCTCCGTGCCGTCGAGGATGAGCAGGCAGCGCTGCCGGCGCAAGCGGCGGGCCGTTCGGCCTTGCTTTCGGGCAGGTAGTGGTGCAGCCAGTAGGTGAGGAGCATGGTTTTGCCGGTGCCGCCCGGCGCTACAAATTGCAGCAGGTTGGTCTGCGGGTCGGCCCAGGCGGCGTCCAAGAGGGCGAGTTCTTGTTCGCGGGCGGTGAAGTGGGGCTGGAGGTCGGGGAGGTGGGAGATGTCGGTGCGGGTTTCGGCTTCATTTTTAGGAAAAAAGCCTGCATTGTCTGATTTTTCCAACTGTTCTAAAAACTGAAAAACGAGGTCTTTTTCATTTTCATAAACCGACGGGAAATGCCCGATTTCGCTCAGTTTTTCTTTAAAATCAAACAAGCTCAGTACACTTTCCTTTCTTAAACTGCCGGTTTTGAGGTCCGCGTTTTTTTCAAAAATAAAAATTTGAGGGCGTTCTCCGTGCGTCAAAAACTGCTGGCGGGCCACCTCAAATTCTTCAAAGGTATATTTGCCCACTTTTGAGAAATAGAGCATCACAAAGATGTCGGAGGCGCGGACGGCTTTGTTGTACTCGTCCTGCGAGCGCGTTTTTGAAACGGCGTCGAGGAAGTCTTCCCAAATGAGGAGTTCGAGAAAAATGCCTCGTTCATGCCATGCCTGATTTTTTCGGCGGATACATTCGGCAAACGCTTTCCGGTCGGCTTCGAGTTCAGAGGAGGAGGCGAGAAAAATTTTGATGGGCTGCATGATGTGTCACGGTTCACTTATGGGCATAAAAGTAATAAAGCCCTGCCTAAATCTTGTGCAATTTGACAAATCTCGAAGATTTGTCAAATTTTCACTTTCCCGACGCTGAAAGACGCAGATTTTTATGATCGTTATGTCCTCTACGTGCAGCGGAATCATACAGATCATACAAGATCAGCGTCAAAAAAAACGACGCGGTTTGCCCCGTACAAGTCAGGAAGTAACCGGAAATTACTGCCTGACTCGTCTCCCACCATTTTCACACGGCGCCTCCCGCCGCGTTGGGGTGCATCGTTAGAAGCTACCTGAAACCGCCCGACAGCATTTACACTTCATTTACAATCTTTTACAGTAAAACAACTGCCTTCGCCCAGGATCGCTTTATATTTGTGAGCTTGTCAAGCTACTTCTTTCATCATTTCCTCACTTACACCATCGTATGAAGTCATTACTCACTTTCGTCTCCCTCTTGCTGCTGAGCAGTCCCATTTGTTGCCAAAACAAGTACTCCGCCGAAACGCTCGAAAAAATCAAAGAGGTGGAGAACAACATCACCGGAGGCATCGTCGTCAACGACGCCAGGCCAAACACCATTATGGAACAAATGGCCAAATACAAGGTGAACGGCATGAGCATCGCGGTCATTCATGATTACAAAATCGCGTGGGCAAAAGGATACGGTTGGGCAGACGTGGCAGAGAAACGACCAATGACTACTAAGACGCTTTTTGAGCCGGGGTCCATCAGCAAAACACTGAATGCGGTGGGCATACTGAAATTAGCGCAAGACAAAAAAGTGGACCTCTACGCAGACATCAACACTTACCTCAGTTCCTGGAAATTCCCCTACGACTCCCTTTCAAAAGGCAAAAAAATAACCCTCGCCCAATTGCTCAGCCATCAGGCGGGTTTGACGGTGCATGGCTTTCCGGGCCACGACATCAACGGACCCATTCCCACCGTGTATGAGGTATTGGACGGCAAAAAACCTTCCTTCACGCCGGCCGTGCGCAGTGCGTTTGAGCCGGATTTGCGGTTTCAGTACTCCGGCGGCGGCACCACCATCTCGCAGGTGTTGCTCTCCGATGTCATCCGGCAAGCTTATGACGTCTGGATGTACAAAAACGTGTTGAAACCGATCGGCATGGTCAACAGCACCTACGCACAGCCGCCGGCAAAAAGCAAGCAGCGTTGGTGCTCCTCAGCCTACAACGGCGACGGCAGCCCCATCGAACGCAAATTTCACGTTTACCCCGAACAGGCGGCGGCGGGCCTGTGGATGACGCCAACCGACTTGTGCCGCTACATCATTGATATGCAGTTGGCCTGGAAAGGACAAGCCTCCAGGGTATTGAACCCGGACATGGTAAAACTTCACCTGACGCCCTACAACAATGGCCCAGCCGGTATGGGCACTTTTATTGACAACATTGACGGGGCTATTTATTTTCAGCACGGGGCCGGCAACGACGGGTTTTGCGGGCAATTTTTCGGCAGCCTTGAAGACGGATATGGAGTGGCCATTTTCCTGAATTCCGATAACGGCAGATTGCTCGGAGAAGTCATCAACAGTGTGGCAAAAGCATACAACTGGAAAAACTTTTACCGCGCACCGAGACAGGTGAAGAGCATCGCCGTGTCGAATGAATTATTGAAAACGTATGAAGGCATTTATCTTTTTGATGACACTTGGGCGGCCATCGGCAAGAAAGACAATGAATTCCACTTTTTTACCAGCGGAACACATGCCAAAATGTATTTTACCACGCCCACTCAGTTTGTCAACGAGGAATTTCAAGCCGTAAAAACCATGATCAAAGATGAAAAAGGCAATGTCACGGGCTATACCCGCTCGGTAAACGGCCGGGAATATCCCGCTGCCCAAAAAGTCGTGGGCATTGATACCGCTCAATTGGCGAACCCGATTTTAATGGGCGTCGGCTGGTATTATTTTGGCAACAAGCAGTACAAGGAATCGCTGACCACCTTCCAACGAGGCATGCAACTATACCCCGACGATCTGAATATGTACATGAATGCAGCACATTTGTATTTGTTCAACGGCGATTATGGAGCCGCCCTTGCGATCCACAAAAAGCATCTCAACGATATGATCAGGCCCGGTTATAGCTGGGTGGATTCCCTGAAGGACGACTACAACTACCTAAAAAGCACCGGGGAAGATTTGAAAATGTTTGACCGGTTGTTGGAGGAGTTGAGGATTGACAAACCATAAAAAATTGTAAGAAATATAGCCGGCATCAAAGCCACAAATAAAGGAGCAACCTACTCCACTTCAGACCTTGTAAGAATGGGCCACTTACAAGGTCTGAACCAACCTGTTCGTCCCCCGTTTCATGCCGTTCATCTATGCTTTTAAAAGAAACTCAAAAAACTTTGGAAACTTTTAAACCTTTCAGAGTTTCCTTCGTTTTTGGTCGGTATGAATTTGACAGACCAACATAACGAAGCGAAAACGTCCATTCTCAGAAAGGCCGAAATGCTGTTTATGCGCCTCGGACTGAAGAGCATCAGCATGGACGACATAGCCCGCGAATTGGGCATTTCCAAAAAAACGCTCTACCAGTTTTTCCAAAGCAAAGAAGACCTCGTGCTGCAAACCATCAGCCGCCACCAATGCACCGAAGCGGAGGAAGTGAAGCGTTTGTGCGAGAACTCTACCGACGCGCTCAAAGAGATGCTCGATATTGCCCGGCATGTATTGGTGCAGTTTCAGCAGATGTCGCCTTCTACGGTGTTCGATCTCAAAAAATACTACCCGGAGGCCTGGCGCATCGTGGAGCAGGTGCAGCGCGAGTACGTTTACGGCGTGCTGAAATCCAACATGGAGCGCGGCATCCGCGAGGGTTTGTACCGCGACGATTTCGATGCCAATATCCTGGCGCGCCTGTATGTAGGCAGCGTGCGCTGGCTGTTGGACGAGGAGCTATTTCCGCAGACGCAGTTCCACTGGGCGCAGTTGTACCGCGAGTTCATACACTATCACTTGCGGGGCATTGTGTCTCAAAAAGGGCTTGAAAAATTGAAAGCCTACATTCAGGATTTGTAAAATCACTCATTGACTTTATTATGATACCACCCGACACCACCTCACTACGAAAACGGCCCCCATTGTTGTGGCTCGTTTTTGTGCCGATGCTGTGCCTGAGTCCGCTCGCGGCGCAGCAATCGCTCACCATGCAAAACAGCGTGCAATTTGCCCTGCAAAACAATCCGCAGGTACAAAAGGCGGCGCTGGAAGTCCAAAAAGGCGATTACCAGATCAAGGAGTATCTGGCCGTCCGATTGCCTCAGTTGAACGGCAGCGGCAATTTCACCTTCAATGCCAAATTGCCTACGCAGTTGATTCCCAACTTCTTCGGCGGCAATCCCGACGAACTGCTGCCCGTGCAGTTTGGTACGGCGCTCAGCGTTTCGGCGGGGCTGGAACTCAGCCAGCTCGTGTACGATCACGGCGTTTGGCTGGGCGTAAAAGCCACCGACAAATTGGCAACGTTCAATCGCCTCATCGAAGCGAAAACGCAGGAAGACGTGGCCTACAACGTCGTCAAAATTTACATGCAGGCGCAGATTCTGGGCAAACAACGCGGCATCCTCGAAGCCAACCTGCTTCAGGTGGAGGGCCTGTTGCGCGCCACCGAATTGCAGTTCCAAAACGGGTTTGCCAAAAAATTGGACGTTGACCAGTTGCGCGTCAACCGCAGCACCCTGCGCACCCAATTGGACAACCTGAACCTGCAATACGAGCAGTCTTTGCGCGCGCTGAAGTTCGCCATGGCCATGCCTTTGGATGCGCCCATCACGTTGGCCGACACCTTGCAGGACAGCAGTTTGCCGACTTTGCAAACAGACGCAACGCCGGGCTTCGGCAACAAAATTGACCTCGCCATCGTGAACCAGCAGCGGCAACTTTTGGACCTGCAATTGGCCCAAACCCGCGCGAACTACCTGCCATCGGCCCGCTTTTTTGCCAATTACGCCGTGCAGGGCCAGGGCAACGGATTCGGCGATCTGGGCGACGGCAATCGCTGGTTCGACTACGCGATCATGGGCATCAACCTGCGCGTACCCATTTTCGACGGCTTCCGCAAAGGGCATCGCTTGCAGCAAAACCAGATAGAGCTGCTGCAAAATGAAAAAGACCGCCAACTGACGCAAAACAGCCTGGAGTTTCAGTACCAAAACGCGCAATTGCAATTGCAAAGCAGCTTCAACAGTCTGCGCTCGCAGAAGGAAAACCTCGCTATGGCCGAAGAAGTGTATGCGGTGATGCAGAAGCGTTTCCGCGAGGGCATTGCCCCCATTACCGAAGTGCTGAACGCCGAAACCTCCATGCGCGAGGTGCAGACCAACTACTTAGCCGCGCTGCTGCAATACAAATGGGCCAGCTTAGACCTGGAATACGCCAACGGAAAACTCTTGCAACTTTTTAAATAATCATCCAACCCGACGAAGCCGGAACAGAGGTCTTATCACTCGTTCCGGTACTCCGACAACAACCGCAAACATCCACCATGAAAAAAGTTATTCGCATCCTCATCACCCTCCTCGTGGCCGGTGCGGCATTGGCTGCCATTGCCTGGAAATTGGGTGAAAACAAAAAAGTCATCAATGAGCAGGCCCAATTGGCACAAGAGCGCAACGATGTCATTCCGGTGAAAACCGCCGCTCTCGGTCGCCAGGACGTGCGCGCCGATTTCGAGGCATCGGGCGTGTTCCAGCCGTTCAAAGAACTGGCGCTCATCTCAGACGTACAGGGCCGCATCACGCAGCTCAACGTGGCCAACGGTTCTTTCGTCAACGAAGGCGCCGTCATCCTCGCCGTTGACAACGACCTGCTCAAAAATCAGTTGGACATCACGAAAGTGAACCTGAAAAAAGCCGAAAGCGACCTCAGCCGCCTCAAGAATCTGGTGGGCGAAGGCGGCGTCACGCAGCAGCAGGTCAACGACGCCGAAATTGCCGTAGAAAACCTCAAGGCGCAGATCAAGGGCTTCGACAAGCAACTGGCGCTCACCGTGGTGAAGGCCCCGATTTCGGGCGTCGTTTCCGGCAAGACGATAGAAAAAGGCGCTTACATCGGTCCGGGCATGCAAATCCTCAACATCGTGAACGTAGGGCGGCTCAAGTTTCAGGTCAACCTCCGCGAAGAGGAAGTGGTGCAGGTCAAAACCGGCCAAAAAGTAGAACTCTCTGCCGACCTCTACCCCGACCGCAAGTTTGTGGGCGTGGTCACTTACATTTCTGTAAAATCCGACAACTCCAAGCGCTTCCTCGTGGAAATTGAGTTGGACAACCCTGCCGGCGCGCCCCTCAAGGCGGGTATGAACGGGCACGCTTTTCTCAGCAGCGGCCAGAGTGTCAACGTGTTGGCCCTGCCGCGCGAGGCCATTGTGGGCAGCGTGCGCGATGCGCAGGTCTTTGTGGTGGAAAACAACACGGCCAAGCTCAAAAAGGTAGAATTAGGCAACATCTACGGCGACTTCGCCTCGGTGCGCAGCGGCTTGCAGAATGGAGACGTGGTGGTGATTTCCGGCCAGATCAACCTGGAAGACGGGATGAAGGTGACGGTGGAGGGGAAGCAGTAGGCGCGCCGTGGCGCGGAGTGGGCGGTGGGCAGTAGGCGGTGGGCGGTTCCAACCCGAAACCTCGAACCCGGAACCCGCCTTTGCCAAGGCTTCGGCGGATGAAACCCGAAACCTTGAACTCGGAACATCCAATTTAAAAAAATAACCCAACTCAAAGCTCGCGGCTCTTGGCAACAAGCTGGTTGGTTAGAAAAAATGAAACAATGTCCATTACAGAAATAGCCATAAAACGCCCGTCGCTGATCATCGTAGCGTTTACGGTGCTCACCATTTTGGGACTCATTTCCTACTCAAAATTGAGTTACGAATTGATCCCCAAATTTTCGGCGCCCATCGTTTTCATCTCCACCGTTTACCCCGGCGCATCGCCCGGCGAGGTGGAAAACAACCTCACCAAGGTGATAGAAGACGCTGTGTCGGGTATTGAAAAAATATCCGGCATCCGCTCTACCTCGTTCGAGAGCCTGTCGCTCATCACCATCGAGTTCAAGCAGGACGCTAAGATTGACGTGCTCTTGCAGGAAACCCAGCGCAAAATCAACGCCATAGAGGCCACCCTGCCGGCAGACGCCAAAGCGCCCGTGATCTCGAAATTCGCCTCCGACGAGTTTCCCATCATGAGCATCGCCGGCAATGCCGACCTGCCGAATACAGCGCTGTACGACCTGATGAAAAACCGCATCAAACCTGCCCTCTCGCGGGTAGAAGGCGTGGGGCAGATCACCCTCGTAGGCGGCCAGGAGCGCGAAATTCAGGTACAGGTCAACCGCGCCAAATTGGAGCAAAACAACCTGTCTTTGTTGCAAATTGTGCAGGCCATTCAGGCGGCCAACCTCGAATTTCCCACCGGAAAAATCAAGAGCGACAAAGAGCAGATTTTGGTGCGCCTTGCCGGCAAAATCCAAACCTTAGACGACCTCCGGAACCTCTCGCTCTTCACCCTGCCCAACGGCGTTTCCATCAAGCTCTCCGACGTGGCCGAGGTGCAAGACGTGGCCAAAGACGCCGACGACCTCAACCGCCTCAACGGGCGCGGCGCCATCGGTATCCTCGTGCAAAAGCAAAGCGACGCCAATGCCGTAGCCGTTTCTGCCGGCGTGAAGGCCGAAATGGAGAAGCTGCAAAAAGTGTATGAGGCCGAAAAACTCAGCTTTAAAATCGGCAACGACTCCACCGACTTCACCAATGCCGCCGTGGACGCCGTTGTACACGACCTCGGTCTGGCCATCATACTCGTGGCCTTAGTAATGCTCGTTTTTCTGCACAGCTTCCGCAACTCGCTCATCATCATGGTGGCCATTCCGGCCTCGTTGGTGTCCACCTTCATCGGCATGTACCTGTTCGATTTCACCCTCAACCTCATGACGCTGCTGGCCATGTCTTTGGTCATCGGTATCTTAGTGGACGACAGCATTGTGGTGCTCGAAAACATCTACCGCCACATGGAAATGGGCAAAAACCGCCGGGTAGCCGCTTTGGACGGTCGAAACGAAATCGGCTTCACGGCCCTGTCCATCACTTTGGTGGACGTGGTGGTGTTTGTACCGCTGGCCATGTCGGGCGGCATTGTGGGCAACATCATGGGGCAGTTTGCCTGGGTAGTGGTGTTTTCCACGCTCATGAGTTTGGTGGTGTCGTTCACCGTGACGCCCATGCTGGCCTCGCGTTTTTCTAAAATCGAAAACCTGAGCAGCAAGAGCATTTTCGGGGCCTTTTTCATCGCTTTTGAAAAAATGATGCACGGCCTCACCGAAACCTACGCCCGCCTGCTCAAGTGGTCCTTGCGCCACAAGGCCATCGTGCTGGGCGTCACCACCTTGCTGTTTTTCGGTTCGTTTGCCTTGGTGGGCGGCGGTTTCATCGGTACGGCATTTTTCGGCAGCAGCGACCGCGGCGAGTTCATCATTCAGTTGGAACTGCCCAAATCCTCTACCTTGCGGGAGACCAACCTCGCCGCACAAAAGGCCGAGCAACTCCTTTCACAGAAACCCGAAATCACCAACCTTTTCACCACCGTAGGTCGCACCACCGGTTTGTTGGGAGGTCAAAGCACGCCCTATCTGGCTGAAATTCAGGTAAAAATGGTGGACCTTGAACAACGCGCCGGCGTGCGCTCCGACGTGTATGGCAGTAGGGTGCGCAACGAATTAGAACGCCAATTGCCGGGCGTAAAAGTGACCACCAACATCGTGAGCTTCTTTGGCGGGGCCGACCAGGCGCCTATTCAGGTCATCGTCAGTGCGGGACGTTTGGAAGACGCTATGAAATATGCCAAATTCCTGCTCGAAAAAGCCAAAAAAGTGCCCGGCACCCTCGAAGCGGAAATCACCGTGAAAGAAGGCAACCCGGAAATCAACGTGGCCATCAATCGCGAACGCATGGCCGAACTGGGCCTCGATATGCAGATGGTGGGCGCTACCATGCAAACGGCCTTTTCAGGCAATACCAACGCCAAATACCGCGACGGCGCCAACGAGTACGACATCAATGTGCGCTTGGACGCCTTCGATCGCCGCAACCTCGCCGATATCAGCCGCCTCACTTTCATCAACATGCGCGGCGAGCTGATCCGCTTGGACCAATTTGCCGCCGTGACCCAAACCACCGGCACCTCGCAGTTGGAACGCAAAGACCGCACCGCCGCCGTCACCGTACAATCCAAAGTATTGGGCCGCCCATCGGGTACCGTCGGCGCTGAAATACAGGAAATTATTGCCCAAAACCCGCCGCCCGCCGGCGTTTCCATCGCTTACGACGGCGACCTCAAAGCGCAGGAAGAAGGCTTCGGGAGTTTGGGACTGGCTTTCTTAGCGGCCATCCTCTTTGTGTATCTCATCATGGTGGCGCTGTACGACAACTGGGTGTATCCTTTTGTAGTGTTGTTCTCCATTCCGGTAGCCATCGTGGGCGCCTTGCTGGCTATGGCATTGGCCATGCAAACGCTCGACATTTTCTCCATCGTGGGCATCATCATGCTGGTGGGTTTGGTGGGCAAAAACGCCATCCTCTTAGTGGACTTTGCCAACCAGATGAAAGCAGAAGGATTCGGCACGTTCGACTCGCTGATTCTGGCCGGTCGCATCCGTTTGCGCCCCATCCTGATGACCACCATCGCTATGGTATTCGGTATGATGCCCATTGCATTGGCCAAAGGCGCCGGCGCGGAGTGGAAAAACGGTCTGGCCTGGGCTTTGATCGGCGGCCTCACCAGTTCCATGTTGCTCACACTCGTGGTGGTGCCCGTCATTTATTACATCATGGACTGGATCAAGGGCGACCTGAAACGCCAAAAGCGCAACGGGGTAAGGCCGATTGAGGAGTACCACGGCAACGACGATCATGGCACGGGGGTGCATTTTGAGGGTAGTTGATGTGACGATGTGCTGATGTGACAATGTGCTGATTGCCAACTAAGAGCGTTCAAAAAAGTATCGAATCAGTTTATTTGATTCCCCAAGCGGGAAATCTGACATTTACCGATAACCAAGCTCACAGCTCGCGGCTCAAAGCTCGCAGCTCTGTTCCAAGAGAGATAATATACTCAACTGCACATAAATCGGATACTGTCTCACGGGTTGTCGAAAGACGCTTGTGGGGCAGTTTTTTTTGAAGTTATGCGGCCACTTCTAAGCGAAGGTCCATGGCTTTCAGTTTAAAAAACATCCCCTCTTTTTTGCGTTTCACCTCCAATTTTTGCATCGCACCTGCACAAAACCACCTCAATATGACGGAGCAAGACATAGACCGCATCATAGAAATGGCATGGGAAGACCGCACCCCTTTTGAGGCCATTGAGTTGCAGTTCGGCTTGTCGGAGGCAGAGGTCATAGCCCTCATGCGGCGGCAAATGAAGGGCTCCAGTTTCAGAATGTGGCGGGCCAGGGTCAGCGGACGCAAAACCAAGCACACACAGCTCCGCAGCGAAGATGCGCTGCGCTTCAGGTGCTCCCGGCAGCGGGCCATTTCCGGTAATAAGATCAGCAAAAAAGGCTGAACCCGTCAAGAGCAATACCAAGCGCCAGAGCAAACGCATCAAAACAGCAACTTCATTATCCTCGTCATTTTGATGCGTTTGCCCTGGCTTCACTCAGTCCTGACTCCTCACGCATGGCTTTTTTCGTATCTTTGTTGTCATTCGGGGCGATAAAAAAACAAAGTGGTCCTTTTCGCCAAAGGATTAGATAAGTAAACATTTCATTTTAAGTGTCTTATCTAATCCTTTGGCCTAAAGAAAATGAACACTTTATTTTTGCCCCACTACTTATTGCATCAAAATACCTTCAGCCATGAAAAAACTGCTTCTTTTTTTTGCTTTGAGCGCCATTTTCGGGAGCGCCTGCCAACAGCAAAACCAGAAAACGGAAACCACTGATACTTCCTGTCTTGAATACTTTGCCCCAACCGAAACCGGGGTGCGCAGCGGCGGCGTGAAGATGATTCCCATTCAGACTTCCAAAGGCGCCTTTAATGTGTGGACCAAGCGCATAGGCAACAACCCGCGCATCAAGTTGCTGTTGTTGCATGGCGGGCCGGGCGCCACGCACGAGTACTTTGAGTGCATGGAGAGCTTCCTGCCGGCAGAAGGCATTGAGTTTATTTATTACGATCAGCTCGGTTCGGGCAACTCCGACAACCCCGCCGATAAAGATATGTGGGACTTGCCCCGCTTTGTGGAAGAAGTGGAGCAGGTGCGGCAGGCGCTGGGGCTGAACAAGGACAATTTTTTCCTGCTGGGCCATTCCTGGGGCGGCATCGTGGCTATGGAGTATGCGCTGAAATACCAGCAACATCTCAAAGGCGTCATCATTTCCAACATGATGGCCGATTGCGTGGCTTACGACCGCTATGCCGAAACGGAATTGGCCAAACTCATGGACCCTGCGGTGCTCCAATCCATCCGGGCGCTGGAAGCTGCCGGCGATTTTGCCAATCCGAAATACATGGAACTTCTCAACGAACACTTCTATCCGGTACATGTGTGCCGCTTGCCGCCCGCCGAGTGGCCCGAACCGGTGATTCGTTCTTTTTCCAAAATCAATCAGGATTTGTACGTCACCATGCAGGGGCCGAGTGAGTTCGGCATTTCCGGCAAACTCGAAACCTGGAGCGTAGCAGAGCGCCTGCCGGAGATCAAAGTGCCGGCATTGGTCATCGGCGCCACCCACGATACGATGGACCCGAAATACATGGAAAGCATGGCTAAGAGCATTCCCAACGGGCGCTTTTTACTCTGTCCCAACGGCGCGCACATGGCCATGTGGGACGACCAAACGACGTACATGGGCGGGCTGATCCGCTTTTTGAAGGACAAGGAGTACGGTGTAAATTGAGTTTTTAAGTGTAGTGAAGGGGTGACTACGGGTTGTGAACTTGACTGAGTCACCCCTTCACTAAACTACTTAGGTAAAACACTTCACTAAGCTCAGAAACTTAATTTACTCATTATTGCACGACAATAACAACCACCAATGGATTCAACCTTACTACAACTGACCCGCGCACAAGAATCGAGAGCTGCCATAGAGCGGCTGTACATTGCCATGCGCCACCTGTTCATTCGCGGAGAGTACAAGCCGCTGGGCATGTCGGGCGAGGCTATGATCAGAGCGCTGATAGATTTGCGCCCCGAGATTTACGGCTCTATTGCCGACCCGGAGCGCGTGGAATTGGACGGGCTTTTTTACGTTTTTCAACGCTTGCCCAAAGGCATTGAAGAGTGCCGATACATCAGGCTCATCTCCAGAGAAGGGCACGAACAGGCTAATTTCCATGCCATTGTGCCGCCACGCAGAAAACGCAACTGCTACCGCATTGACTCAGAGCAGATGTTCATAGAAATGACGCGGGGCCGAAGCGATATTTACGACATCCTCACCCACCTCACCTTTTTGTATGTAGAGGCGGAAAAAATTCGCCGGCACAGCGAGGACAACCGGGGCCGCAAAAAACGCGACTGGGAAATGCTGGAGACCATTGTGCTGCAGTCCGAAGACGTCCCCGATCCAATCAGCAAAGAAGTGGCCTACACCTATCTGAGCAACCTGTTGGGGCGCACCTATGAAGAAACCGTGTATGCCGCCCGCCGCTTCGATAGCGACCCAACGGTGAACGACCTCTTCCGAATCACTTACTGGCTGGGGCGCCTGTCATCGGAGGAGGCTCACCTCAAAAAAGACCGGGAAATCACCTTTTCCTCTGCTTTGCGCGAACGCGTGGGGCACCATACTTACGGCGACCTCTGGGCATCGCACATCAAAGATTATATCGTCGAAAAAGATATGCTCGACCGTCCGGTACACATCGTGAGCGCCAACCCGCACAGCTTTATGAACGCGCTCTACGCCAAGGCAGCACTGCCGGAACAAAGCAAAAACAAGAGTCTGGAAGAGTTGGCCGGCCTCCTCAGCCAGGAAGATAACGGCCCGCTGCGCGACAAAGTGCTGGCCTACGCCCTGCGCCACGGCATGCGCCAGATAGACGACACCAGCGGCACCAATATTTCCGTTCAGATTTTTGATACCACTCAGGTTGATGCCGCTCAATTGCCGGCAGAACTCCGTTGGGATGCCAAACGCATACAAAAGGAAAAACCGGTACTGATTGTAATGGATTATGCCTTCGGAGAGCAGGCCTACGAAACGATGGACGAGCTGCTCAAGCCTTGCCAGACCCCGGAAGGCGAGGTGCGTTTCAAGGTGCAATCGGTCAGTATTATGGGCAAAGCCGGTATTCTGGAGGGCGAAAAAGGCGATATCATGGTGCCTACCGCCCATGTTTTTGAAGGCACAGCAGACAACTACCCGCTGCAAAACAAATTTGCGAAAGCCGATTTTGAAGGTCAGGGCCTGCGCGTGTTTGAAGGCCCGATGATTACCGTTTTGGGCACTTCGTTACAAAACAAAGATGTACTGAGTTATTTTCTCCAGTCTTCCTGGCAGGCCATCGGGTTGGAAATGGAGGGCGCGCACTATCAAAAGGCCATCCAATCGGCTTCCCGCATCCGCAACAGCATTGCGCCCGATGTGGAACTTCGCTACGCCTACTACGCCTCAGACAACCCGCTGCTCACCGGCCATACGCTGGCATCGGGCAGCCTCGGCGTGGAAGGCGTGAAGCCTACTTATCTCATTACGATCAAAATTTTGAACTGTATTTTTGGTTGAACCTATGGGGCGATAAAAAAATAAAGTGATCATTTTCGCCAAAAATAAACACTTTATTTTTGCCCCACTACTATGGCTTTGTGCCAAACATCTCTTCCACCGCCTTTTGCCGGTAGCCGAATATTTGCTCTATTTTTTTGTCCACAAACAGCGCGTCTGCCAGCGTGCCGATGGGGCCGTATGGTACTTTGTAGTGAAGGATGTCGCGCATCAAGACGCCGCCGTCGCGCGCTTCGAAGTGATGCTCGTGGTGCCACATCGAGTAAGGGCCAAAGCGCTGCTCGTCCACAAAAAAGCGCCCTTCCGAGATGTGCGTTATTTCCGTCACCCAGTCCATCTGAATGCCGGTAAACGGGCTGACTTTGTAACAAATCATCATGCCCTCGTACATGGGCGTGTCTTTGATGTCCGACAAAATTTGAAACGACATATCACCCGGCGTCAGGTCGTTGAGGTTCTCCGGTCGGGAAAAAAAATGCCATACATCGTTCAGCGGGCGAGGTATCCATTGCTGCCACTCTTTTCTCTTTACTTGCATAGAAGAATCATTTTGGCAGGTACAACGGGAGCCAGATAAAAAGGTTTACAGCAAAAAATACCCTGAAAAGGGTATATTGTGATGAGATATATGACTGTATCTTTGCAAAAGTAATCTGGGAAACCAGATACGATGTAGAAACCGATATTTTTAGTCCCAAAAACATGTTTTCCCATGAACAAGCCAGCTAACCGCCTGCTTTTCATTTTCTATACATTGGCCTTTCCCGGCCGTCGCTTCCAACCATTGATTCCAATGTTGATTCCTGCCTGAGCCATGCTGCGTCAGGCATATCTGCATTCGCGCTTTTCCAGTCCGACGAGGCTGGAACCGGACGGAGCTATGTATATTCCCATGAACACGATACATTCCTATTTTTTGTCCAAATTCCTGCTTACCAGCACATTACCTGGCGACGTTAGGGTAGATGTCACCGGAGTCCCCGATCAACTGCCGGTTGAAGGGGCCGGTAGCGCCGATGTGGCTGCGGCCTGGCTGCGGTTGTCTGAAGCAAAGCGGGGGCTCCCTTTTTACCTTATGGCGTTGCACTGACGATGCCGGCTTAATTGCAAGGGTTTCTCATACAGGAATATTTCTGCGGAGGCGCGATGATCGTAGCCTCCGCTTTTTTATATCAACCGGATACGGCACTGAGCGCGTGAAAAAAGGCCTGCAAGCGGGTCTCGTCGCCGGAGTCGGCAAATCCGGTGGCATCGCGGATTTCGAGATTGTGGAGGTAGCGCTTTTTGAGATGCTGAAGCAGCCTGACGATGGCGGCATGGGCCAGATAGCCCGCACTATATGTCTCGGTAGAGAGCCATAACTGTTTTTGAGGATAGCCCTCGCCTGCATCCAATGCCAATTGGAAGGGCGAACTCATGGAGCCGTCGGGCCGAAAAAGCAGCAGCAGCGGCTCGCACAAAGGATGCGGCTGCAGGCTGATACCGCGCAAGGCGCTGTGCCCCACGATCTGAATGCCGCCTCCGCGAATGCTCTCAAAATGTACATCCGGCGGCCGGTTCCAGTCCTCGTCCCAGATTTCGCAGGGCCATCGCATGATATTAGCAATGTCCTCTGCCTCCTCCATGAGTGTTTCCACCTCGGCGGTATTGGCCATCGAACCCCGGTACTGTATGCTGATACTCATCTAATCGTCGCTGTGCGAAAGCGAATATAGGGTATTGTTTCAAAAAGGGACGATAAAAAATAAATTTAAGTTACCCCTGTACTATGCCGCGCCGACCCGATTGAAAAAAAACTCCAGCGCTGCTTTCAAATGCGCGCCCCCTGCTGCACTCAGCCCAAACTGTAGTTCCCACTCCTCTCCGCCGATGGCCATGAGCCAGGCTTCGGGGCTGCGCTCATATACCTGCCGACACAAAGCCAAAACGGATGCGGGCGACAAAGCGTGCGTGCTGAAGGCGAACTCCAATGCAGGCTCAAGCTCTTGATATTCAAACCCTTTGAACAACACACTTTTGGAGGCATCCACAAACAAAACGCCATCATAACCAGCAATCAGCTCGGCATCCTCTACCTGCAATTGATAGCGGTACTCGATGCGTCCGGCGAATCGGCCATCCGTTTCGACCGCTTTGGCGAAAGCCCAGCCCAAGCCGTCGTCTTGCCGGGCGTCGTTGCCGATGGCCATGATGATGGTTTGATCAGAGAGGAAAGCGTTCGCGTTCATTTTGAATATTTTGGGGAAACCGGCTCAAAGATAAGGGCGATAAAAAAATAAAGTGGTCATTTTTGCCCTACTACTAAACGACCGGCGTAAAATGGCAAGGAGGCTTTACTTCCACCAACAAAAAAGCCCGACAGTAAGGTTGCCGGGCTTTTTTGTACTTCATTTATAGAGCATTACGGTCGGAAGCTGCGTTTGATGACCCGAATCGTTTTGATATTGCCGCGGGCGCCGTCTATCAGGCTCACCAAATACATGCCGTCGGCCAAACCGGCGAGGCTGTAGCGGCGGCCATCATACGCATCAAAAGTGCGTACCTGACGACCCAAAGTATTGTAAACCGTTACGCGGCTCACTTTGCTGCCCGGCGAGAGTTGGAAGTAGTCGGTGGTAGGATTAGGAAATACGCGGATGTCCTGACGCGCGCCCCAGGGCTGTGAACTGCTGCTGGTAATGCTGGCGCCGAAATTATATGTGCCGGTAGCGATGACCGTCGTATCGTTGGCTGCGGTGAGTTGGATGGTCACAACGGTGCTGCCGGGCAATTGGTTGGGCTTCACATGGACGTCCATATTGGTAGTGCCGCCGGGCTGGAGCACGACAGGCATATTGAGGTCAAATTCGGGAATGACATTGGAATAGACAAATGGAGGGTAGCAGGATTCGTTGTCGCAAACCAGCACTTCCCAACCCATCGGAAGCTGAGGCGCCACTCGATTCCAGCGAACGGAGATAGGCGTATTGGAGGTATTGGTAACAGTGGCATAGCCTACCATCTCGAAGGCGGGGTCGTTCATATCAATCACATCGTCCACGTTAACGACAGCAGGTGTAAATGTGAGGGCCACTTTTTGCGCAACGAGGAATGGCGCAGTGGAAATCAGCAGTGCAAACAGTAGTAAATTTTTCATCATTTCGTTTTTGACATTTAGGCGTCGCTGCAAAGTTCCGATTAATATCTCTAAGAATCAAGCCCTGGTTTCATAATGAAATGTGAAATAAGCGACAAAACAGGTTATCGCACAGTTTCCAATGCTGTTTGATCCAGAAGTTTTGCCAAAGACAGGCTGAAATGGAGCGGCAAAAGCGGGCTTTCCCGCAGCCCGGCGTCTAAACACCGCATCACTTCCTCCGCCTCAAACTGATACCCCAGGCCGGGGTAATCGAACCGAAACACTTCGGGCGTACTGCCTTTCCGGTGCAAAGTCAGTTCGCGGGCATGGTGCCAGCGGCTGTGCAGATGAATATGGCCGGTAGTTCCATAAATCTGCGCCTCTATCGGCGTGTCGTAGCGGATGTTGGCATGCAGATGGGCCAATGCTCCATTATCGTATTCAAACATCATTCCTGTATCCTCATCCACGCCGCTGGGGCCGAATGCAGAAGCCGCCCGTATGCGTGCGGGTATTCCCAACACCAGCAATGCCAAAAATGCAGGATAAATGCCGATGTCGAGCAGGGCGCCGCCGCCGAACGCGGGGTTGAACAGCCTCCCTTCGGGGTCATAGCGGGCAGCAAAACCGAAGTCGGCCTTTACTGCCGTCACTTGCCCTATGGCATTGGATTGAATGAGTTCCAGCATCGTCAGGGTAGGCGGCATGAATCGCGTCCACACTGCTTCCATCAAAAAAGCATTGTGCCGGGCCGACGCGTCCATCATACGTTCCACCTGCGAAGCATTCATGGCCAATGGCTTTTCGCAAGCACGGCCTTGCCCTGCTCCAGACACATCATGGCAGCTTCGCAATGAGCAACGTGTGGCGTAGCAATATATATAATGTCCACATCGGGACAAGCAGCTAAGGCTTCGTAAGAACCAAAATGCAGGGGGGCGTCGTGCCTGCGGGCGAAATCGGCAGCGCGATCTTCCGAGCGGGAAGCGGCAGCCGTTAGTCGGGCCTGGGGCAGGAGAGCGAGATCGGCGGCAAATTTTTCGGCTATTTTTCCAATTCCGAGTATGCCCCAGCGGTAATTTTTCATGGTTGTGGTCAATTTGAGCGCAAAAGCTGTTAAAAAAGCAGTAGCGCCCGGCTTCTTTGTGCCGGTAACTTTGCGGCGTAAAAATCACCCAATTGTTTCATTAAACCATTGAAAATGAAGAAGATTTTGAGAAATGCTCTTTTGAAAACGCTTTTTATGGCTGTTTTCGCCCTTACTTTAAGTACCCTGAGCGCCACTCCGGCCGCCACTTTGCGCATCGAAAAGGTAAGCACCGGCTATAAGCAGGTGTCGGTAGAACTGGCCGGATTTGCCGGACCTGTATCACTGATGCTGAAGTCGGAAAAACAAGAAATCTTAGTGAATGAGTCGGTACCGGTCGGCGCGGCTTTCGCCAAAATATTCAACCTGTCTCAATTGCCGGCCGGCCGTTACGAGTTGCACGTCGGTTCTGAGACCAAAGATGTAGTACAGCCTTTGACGGTCACGGAGGCCGATGTGATCCTGACAGAGGGGCAGCGCCGCGAGTTTTTTGCACCTACCGCACTCCTGCGCGGCCGCAATCTGGACTTCAACTGGTTCAGCAGCCGCATCGTCGGGCAAGTGGAAGTCGTCATTTTGGATGATAACGGAGTTCCATTTTTTAAGGACGCCGTCAAAAACGTCTTTCGGGTAGAGCGCCGCTATCGCCTCGAACACCTGCCGCGCGGGCAATACACGCTGCGATTCACTACTCCGCACAAAACGTACTACCAGTCCATCGCGCTGAACTGAGTTTTTTTTGCAGACATCATACATTAGGTTTCATTTACACGGCCCGCGGGAATAGCCTGCGGGCTGTTTTTTGGGGGGAAAACAGACACTTCGTATTAAATCTGGCGGATTAGAGGCGTCGTGTAAAAAGGAGTGTCTCGCTGCTGCCCCCCCAAATGTTAAACTCCCAAAAAACCTCCCTCGCCCTCTTGACTTTTTAAAAATTCGCCCCTATTTTTGCACCAGTTCTTTAACCCGAAAATATTTAACCTCATGCAGAAGATTATTTTGCCCCCCCCCCTGTTTGGAGTGCTTTAAATTTTTTAACTCAGTATCAGGCATATACGGCCCTGTTATTACCATTCCATAGATTTATCTTTTCAGCCCTATTGATGATGAATGCATGGTTGTTGACGGCACAAGTGACCTCGTCCGGCATACAATTGCCACCATCACCGGAAGCTTCCGGCATGGGCAAATACGGCGATATTCCCGTTGGGGAACACGCAGGAACAGCTAATGTAAGCGTTCCGATTTATGAGATTCAAACGCGACAAGGGGCTGTACCCATATCGTTGAATTACCACACAGGCGGCGTGCGGGTAGCACAAGAAGCAGAATGGACGGGCTTAGGTTGGTCGCTTCAGGCCGGCGGTTCCATAACGCGCGCTATCAGAGGTTTGGACGATTTCGGAGATCATGTCGGGCATTGTGTCAATGCGCCATTCGAAAATTATTATCAGCGAGGCATCGGCAACAATGCGTCGGGCAGCCCCAGGGGAAATTTGATAAATCCCGGCTATTATGAGTATGCGAGCGATCTTGGCGCCGACTTTACCTGTATGGTAGATCGTCATATCACCGGCATCCCCGTGCGCATTACAGCTCCCGACGGAGTAAAAGCCACCACACAATACAACTGTACTTATTTGGTACCCTCCTTGTTTCGAGAGACCTATACAGACGGAACCTCCATTGTTCAAAGTCAGGTTTTACAGTTCAATACGCAGGGCTATCCTGTATCCTTGCAGATATTTGGCTTTCCATCCAATGAATCGTATGTTTGGAATAACGGCTTGTTGGAGTCAAAATCTTACCTGAACTGGCAACATCATTTCGATTATTACACCAACAGAACACTGAAAAGCTCGCAGGGCATAGATGGGCAGAAGGCTGAGTTTATTTATGATCCTTACCAGCGGCTTTACCAAATCAAAGCCAGACCTTTCGAGCCGGGATCAACGAACTTCCACATACAGACGGAAATTACCTACCAGATGGGCGGTAACAATGTGGTCAGGTCAAAAACTACTTATTCGGATGCTCCGAGCCGGATTGTAGAAAAACATTTTGATGGTTTAGGGCGTCCTGTCAGGGAAATACTCAATGGTGTTTTGAAAAAACATATCGTTTACGACCAATCAGACAGGGTACAACGGCAAACCCTGTTGCCGGGCAATTATGTCGCATTTGAATACGACGGCTCGCCGCTTGGTCGAATGATATTGGAATTACTGCCCGATGGCGCCACCCGCAAACACAAATTTACAGTATCGGAAAATTGCCCGGGAACAGCAGTGACGGACGAAAAAGGAAATACATCGCAGATGTATCAGGATTTTCTGGGACGCCAAAGCAAGATAAAGGATGCACTGAACCATAATACGACATTCAAATATTTTAAACATGGCGGGGTAAAAACGGTACAACCTCCCTCCGGCAGCGCCTATACCTACCAATACGACAACCGCCGCCGCCTGATTTACAAAAAAATACCCGGCGCGCGGGCGCAGATACTCCGCTACTACGACGAGAACAACCTGCTGAAATACACCATTGACGGCAAGGGGCAGCGCATAGACCACTACTACGACGAGTACCTGCGCGAGCGCCGCACCACCTTGGCCACAGTGACCAACTGGGACCCCCAAAGCAGCAGCGCCTCGCACGGAGCGCCCGGCAGCGACATCCTCATCACCCGCTATGGAGAGGAGTTCCCCGATCTGCCGCAGATTTACAAAGGCCGGGTGCGCCAAACCGAAGCCAAACTCTTTGGCGACGGCCCGGTGACGGCTTCCGGCTTTACGCAGACCACCTTCAGTTACGACAATTTCGGGCGCGCCATCAACCGCAGCGAGACCTTTCCCCTGCTGCCCGGCAGCGGCACGGGTACCGACACCTGGGAACTGCTGTTCGACCATGCCGACCGGCTGAAATTCGAGGGCCGCAGCCACGCCGGCGCGGCCTCCGTTTCCACCACTCACTCGCATGAATACGACCACTTCGGGCGCGAGCTTTACTACTCCTTCGGCGCAGGCCAGCCCTCCGGCGCAGCGGTGGCCATGAACTGGAACGACCGCGACCAGATGACTTCCAAAAAACTCGGCTATGCCGGCAACCTCTCGCTCGACCTCATCGGCTACCGCTACAACGAACGCGGCTGGCTCACCGACATCAACGACGTCATCCGCGAGCGCTGGGAAACGCCCTACGCCATCTGCCAGGGCGAGGCCGGCGAGGAGGAAACCTCCCAGCAGGAAGAAAAAGTGCCCCTGAGCGAACTGCTCCAAATGCTGTGCCGGGGCGAAAGTGTGGCCGTACAAGGCGCCGACCCCTGCGCGCAGGGCGACTGCACGGATGAATTGGCCGACCGCATCATCGAAATCCGGCACGAGGTAGCCCTCGGCGGGCCGCGCCCCACCGTGACCCTCAGTCTGCACGGTCTGCACATCGGCGGTACGCCCATCGGGCTGCCCCGACTGCCCTATCGCTGGGACTTCGGGCCGGCGGGCTTGACCCAAAACGACAGTCTGGCCCTGCTGAGCGACCTGAGCGTCTGGCTGCAAACCAACGGCTACCGCTTCGACAGCCTGCAACTGCGCCTGCTGCCGCCCGACTGGAACCAAAAATCTTCCACTGTGGGTCTGCGCCTGAGCATCCTGCAAACCAACCTCTCGCTGAGCCACGCCTTTTACAGCATCAACAACCAGACGCCCTACAGCCGCGTGACGGTCCGCAAGGAAAACATACGCTTTGTAGCCTGCCGGGCCATTCCCACCCCCGAACAGGAACCCCGCATCATCGGCCTGGCGCAGAGCACCTCGCAGTTGCAGTACCCTACGGCGCTGTACAGGGTGCGCATGGACAACAGCGCGGCACCCGTGTGGCGCTTCGGAGGCGAACTCGTGACCGCCGGGCAAAACTACCGCCGCGAACTGCGCATTCCGGTGCAAAACGCACAGGAGCGATTCAGCATCCTGATGACCGGCGACAGCATTCCGGTGGTGTGGACACTGGCCCAATTGCTGACCCAACGGCAGCAAAACGGCCTGTCGGGCGTGGCCTCCATAGAGCGGGTGATAGAAAAAACCAACACCAATCCCTGCACCCTGCCGCCGCTCAATTGCAGTGAAAAACAGACAGAACTGCAAAACGCCGCCCTGGCGCAGATACAAAACCTGCTGTGCAGCACCAACGCCGCACAACTGAGCTACCCCGTCACGCTGTATCAGGTGGCGCTGTGCAACGGCGGCACGGCATATATTCTGGGGCAACAACAACTGCAAATGCTGCCGCAACCCGTGCAGATCATCGCGCAGCTCCCCATCACCGGCCCCGATCAGGCCCTGACGGTAGTCGTCACCCGGCGCCGGCCCCTGTTGGCCATGAAGTTCCGCTACGAACCCAACGGCAACATCCGCGAACTGCAATGGAAAGTGACCCGCCAGGATGTAAAATACTACGAAAACGACTACGACCCCATCAACCGCCTGCTGGGCAGCAACTACGGCATAGAGCGCGAAGTGCAGCCGGCCATAGGCGCGGCCTACATAGAGCGCGTGAACACGCAGGACTACAACGAGTTCGGCATCGAATACGACCCCATCGGCAACATCAAAAAGCTGAGCCGCCGGGGACTGATACCCGCAGCCGACTGCTTCACGCCGGGACTGATAGACAATCTGAGCTACTCCTACGGCGATGAAGGCCGACTGACGGCGGTGAGCGACGCAGCGCCCGAACCCTACCGACAGGAGGGCTTCAAGCCTGCCGCAGCGGGCGGGCCACAGGCAACACACTACCAGTACGACCACAACGGCAACCTGACCGACGACGCGCACAAGAACATGCAGTTCGACTACAATTTCCTCAATCTGGCGCTGAATATCACTACAACACAGGGCACACTGCACTTTTTGTACGATGCCACCGGAAGAAAGTGGGCCAAGAGTGGCCCCGACGGCATCCGCTTCTACGCAGGAAACATCGAGTACTTGGATGGAAAAATACAGCACATCGCCTTCCCGGACGGCAGACTTGTGGCGGAATACAACACATCCGGCACGAGCGTAACAGGCTATAGATCAGAATACTTCCGCACGGACCACCTCGGCAATACCCGCCTGACTTTCTCGGATTTCAATCAGGACGGCCTCATCTCCTGGAAACTGCCCACCGCAGGGCCTGCCGCACAGGAGAGCGAGATCACATCCGAAAATCATTACTACCCGTTTGGGCTGAGCCAGAAGGGGCCTTGGTATGCGAGCGTGGCGCCGGAGAATAAGTACCGCTACAACGGCAAGGAGTGGAATGATGAGTGGGGGCTTGGCCTGTATGACTTCGGCAACCGCTGGCATGACCCGACGCTGGGACGGTTTACTACGGTGGACAGGTTTGCGGAGAAGTATGCCTTCCAGTCGGCTTATGTGATGGCCGCCAATGACCCGATGAAATTTGTGGATGTGAATGGGGATAGTATTTTTATACGAACAGGCAAGGGAAAAGAAAATATTGCGCTATATGACAATGGGGTGGTTACAAATAGAGATGGTACTAAATATACAGGAAAGGGTGTTAAAGAAAGAAAAGACGGCTCTGTGAAATTACAAGGATTCTTGAAGCAAACAGTCAACGCTTTAGATAAAATACGATCTGGAGGGCCAGTCGGAAGTAATTTAGTTTCAACTTTAGAAAAAGATAATGACATATTCGTTATCACTAAAGGACCCGTTAACGATGCAAGAGGGAGAGCAGTTCACTTCAATCCTGCAAGCTTTGAGGCGGGTTTAGATGTTAATGGATCGAGAAACACATCTCCATTTGTCTCGTTAGCACATGAATTAGCCCACGCTCTAGATTGGGATAACGGATCAATTGATACCAGAACATGGATCACTTACAGTGATAATAAGACTACGTCAACTCGTGCAGAGATATATGCCAGCCATGTAGAGAACCAAATTAGAGCCGAAAACAATCTCCCATTAAGGGAATTTTATGGTATTGATCAAGGCAAAGGAGTTGGTCGGCTGTTAATACCCGGTACTCGAATGAGCGCCCATTACATGCAAACGCAGAAGGTTCCAACGCTTATTCAAATACCTTTTAAATACTAACAATATGAAATCTGTTTTTTTATGTGTATTCTTGCTGATGCAGGGAGGTATTTATTCTCAAATCGGTTCTGTTATTGAATTTATCGACCCTTCGCTTTTTAAAGGTAAAGGTGTGATATTTGTAGAGAATTTATCTCCCCCGATCCAATTGCCGAAAAATGCAAAAATAATAAATCTCACTAAAGAACAGGTGTATATTTCAGAATTGATTTTTTTAAATCAATTTTCCCAAAATGCAACTCTCGCATTTTTTAACAACAAGAATATAAAGAAATATTTTTGGTATTATAATAGGCAATACTTGGGTTTTAAAGATGAGAATGGGCGTATTAATGTCATCATTAATTTACTTAATTTTCGAAATAAAAAAATAGCTGAGAAGAAATTTGAGGGTTGGGGAGAAGAATATTTTATTGGCTTCGGTGAATATTATGAGAAAAATACGCTAAGAATTAGCGTCAACATTGATTTGTGCAAAGTTGACGTATGGTAACCGCTGGCACAGGGTCTTCTCTCATCCAGAAAAAATTTAAAAAAATCAATCGCTGGTGGCGTGGGACGCTTTAAGGCGTCCCCGCTACCCTTATCACCCCCGCCGGCGTAGAGTCTTCTATTTAGTCGAAAAAAAATTAAATATTTCAATCGCTGGTAGCGCGGGACGCTTTAAGGCGTCCCCGCTACCACTATCACCTCGTCTCCTGACGAGTAGTAAAAACACTTCATTTTAGCACTAAAATCCGCCACGCCGTGCGTATCTTCGCACCATGCCGCACGCTATCAGCATATCACAAGGCAGGCTGCGCTGTCGCTTTTATGCCGGAAACATTGAATATCATCGCCAGCTACTGCGCCGAATATTTCCGAACGGATCACCTCGGCAATACAAGGCTCACTTTCTCGGACTTCAATCAGGACGGCCTCCTTCCAGATAAGCATCCCGTGATGAACGTATTGTTTTTTTGAGGCAAAACCGGGCGCGATCCGACTGTTTTCTACCTCCTTTCCAGCACACCCTCAGATGGATTGATATCAACAAACAGCCATGTTCAATCATAGGCGAAACCCATTTTTTCTTTCGCTTTCCATCAAAAAACTGAAGCAAAAAGCATTTTTTTTCAAATTTTAACATTCCGAAGGAAAAAACGGGAAGCAATTGTTAAGAAAACACCACTCTGGAGCAAAGTACGAGCGCTCGGCTAATTATATTTGGTGAACCCCGGCTTTTCCACTGCTTTCTGAAATTGAATTTTCTGTCTTGCCCGGCATTTATGCAACAAAATATTGCGCGGAGTCGTAAATGCCCATACCTTTGCAGCGTGAAATTTCCGAAAGACACTTATGTTTGAGGAAAACACCCATGAACAAAACAAGATAAACGATGAAATTCCCATGGTTGATTACAGCCGTTATGGTACTCCATAGCGTGCTAAGTTTCGGCGCCCCCCCGCGTGAAATGTCTGAATCCGAATGGACAGCATCCAACGAAAGGGATATTCAATTGCGCCTCGAACAACTCCGACTTCCGTTCTCCATCCAAACCAACAACAGCCGTATCATTCGGTACATCCACGACTACGCAGCCGTGGGCATACAGGAAACCGAAACGATGCTGGGCCGCAGCAATCTGTTTTTGCCCGTTTTTGAACACTACCTCAGCATTTATCAACTGCCTCAAGAACTGAAATACCTCCCCATCGTTGAGTCCGGCCTCAAAACCGATACCCAGTCGCCGGCAGGCGCCCGCGGGCTGTGGCAACTCATGGAAGTGACGGCCCGTCAGTACAAACTCCGCGTCAGCGGCGGTACAGACGAGCGCCTTGATCCTTATCGCTCTACCGAGGCAGCCATGCGTTTGTTGTCTGACCTCTACGACCAATATCAGGATTGGCCGCTCACCATCGCCGCATACAATTGTGGCCCAGGCCGGGTAAACAAGGCCATCCGCTTGGCTCGCAGCAAAGACTACTGGAAAGTAAGCAAGCACCTCCCGGCAGAAACGCAGCGCTATGTGCCTGCTTTTGTGGCGGCGGCATACATCCACAAACACCATGCCGATCACGGACTTGCGCCTCGCGGCGGCGAAGAAGCAGAGCAGGGCGTACGGGTGTTCCACATCTCTACCACCATGTCTATCAGCCAGATTGCCAATGCTTGTGAAACGGAGACCAATGTGATCCGCAATCTGAATCCTGCGTTTCCGGGCAATGTCATTTCTGCTTCCGACAAAGGGTTCTACCTCGCTGTTCCCATGGCTTCCAGCAAGCCTTTTCAGGAATGGCTGAGCCGCCAAAAGGCTTACAACCACGCATTATTTGCTGACAAGAAGGCTCTACATACTACTTACGTTACAGCTCCCGGTGATGTGATTGACGCCGTTGCGCGCCGCTTTCAATGCACTGTGGAAGACATCATGCGCTGGAACAATCTGAAAACAGCCGAGATAGTAGTTCATCAGGAGTTGAATATCTATCTCACCAGAGAGTTCCTTTTGGGCAGGGTGTAATACTCTGAGAAAGCACACCGGTTTGGCAAAGGCCGCAGCGAAGCATCAACTTCTCTGTGGCCTTTGCTGTTTTGGGGAAATTGGGTTGCCTCAACAGCGGGTAGCCCTAGCAAAAGAACATGTACGAATTCATTCAATCGCTAAAAGAGGCTCTGAAGCAGCCCTTGCCCGGCCGGGAAGCGCAGTTTCGCATGGCGCATGTAGGGCGCAGGGCTTATATGGAAGCGCCTGCCGATGCCCGGAAAGCCGGCGTTCTGGTGCTGTTGTTCCCCGAAAAAGACGATTGGCATGTGGCACTGATGGAGCGCAGTTCTCACAACCCCAACGACAGACACGGCGGCCAGATCAGTTTTCCCGGCGGCAGTTTCGACCCTGAAAACGACCCCTCGTTGCTGCACACTGCATTGCGTGAAGCCCACGAAGAAATGGGCATAGAACCCAAAGAGGCAGAAGTGTTGGGGGCCTTGACGGACCTGTACATCCCGGTGAGCAATTTTCATGTGTTCCCCTTTGTAGCCTGCCTGCGCGCGGCGCCCGTTTTCGTCCCTCAGGAGGAGGAGGTCAGCGCCATCCTCACGGCGCCGATTTCTTTTTTTACCGATGAAAAGTCTATACAAATCACCGAGTTGGTGCTGGGAGGCAACTTCGTTCTCAAGGATGTGCCCTGCTTCATGGTGGAAGGCCGGGTGATGTGGGGCGCAACAGCCATGATTATGAGCGAGTTGACGGCGGTTTTTGCCGGCTTGCCAAGCAACCATTCAATGGAGCAGAGGTCTGTATAAAATATTTTTCAACCAACCATAATGTGAACCATGCAACTCAAATCTATTCTTGTTCTAAGCGCACTGGGCCTGGCTTTTTTGATGCCGAGCCTCACACAAGCGCAGTTTACCTACCCGGCTACGCGCAAAACAGAAACCGTTGACACTTACTTCGGTACTCAGGTGGCCGATCCGTACCGCTGGCTCGAAGATGATTACAGCGAAGAAACCAAAAATTGGGTGAAGGCCCAGAATGAAGTCACGTTCAAATATTTGGCCAACATCCCTTTCCGGAAAGCCTGGCTGGATCGTTTGGAAAAAACCAACAACTACCCCAAATACTCCTCGCCTTCGCGCAACAACGGCTATTACTACTTTTACAAAAACGACGGCCTGCAAAACCAGAGCGTCCTGTATCGCCAGAAAGGGCTGAGCGGCGCCCCCGAAGTCGTGATTGATCCCAATACGCTCTCGGCCGGCGGCACCACTTCATTGGCTATTTTCTCGCTGTCGAAAAACGGAAAATACGCCGTCGTAGGCACCTCGGAGGGCGGCAGCGACTGGCGCACCATGTACGTCCGAGACATGAGCACCGGCAAAAATCTGAGCGACGAAATCAAATGGGCCAAAGTGACCGGCGTATCCTGGCAGGGCGACGGCTTCTACTACAGCCGCTACCCGCAGCCCGAACCCGGCAAGGAACTCAGCACCAAAAACGAAAACCATCAGGTGTATTTTCACAAAGTGGGCACCCCGCAATCGCAGGACGTGCTGGTATATCAGGACCCCGCCAATCCGCAGCGCTTTCACGGTGTATTTACCTCCGACGACGAAAAGTATTCTTTCCTCAATATCTCCGACCGGGGCAAGGGCAAACAGGGCAATGCGCTGTGGTATCGCGCAGGCAAAGACCCCGCCGCGCCCTTCAAACCGCTGATTGCCGAGCCGGGCGAATTTACCTACAGCCCCATTGATGTGGTGAAAGGAAAGTTTTTGATGAGTACCAACGACGGCGCTAAAAACCGGCGGGTCGTATTGATAGACCCTAAGAACCCCGCTCCGGCCAACTGGAAAACCATCATTGCAGAAAAGCCAGAACCGCTCACTTCGGTATCCAGCGCGGGCGGGAAGCTCTTCGTCAGCTATTCCAAAGACGTGACCACGCGCGTGTATGTCTATTCATTGGATGGCAAAATGGAGCGCGAGGTGCAACTGCCCGCATTGGGTTCGGCCGGTGGTTTTGGCGGCAGCCGCAAAGAAAAGCAGGTGTTCTACACTTTCACCAGCTTTGCCTATCCGCCCTCTATTTATACCTACGACATTGCTACGGGCAAGAGCACGCTGTTCCGGGCGCCGGAAGTGGACTTCAATCCGGATGCCTACGAAACCAAACAGGTTTTTTATACCAGCAAAGACGGCGCGAAGGTACCCATGTTCATCATTCACAAAAAAGGATTGGAACTGAACGGCAAAAATCCGACGATTTTGTACGCTTACGGCGGCTTCAATGTGAGCGTGACGCCCAGTTTCAGCATGAGCCGGATTTCCTGGTTGGAGCAGGGCGGTATTTATGTGTCGGCCAATATCAGGGGCGGCAGCGAGTACGGCGAGGCTTGGCATGAAGCGGGCATGCGCCTGAAAAAGCAAAATGTGTACGACGATTTCATCGCTGCTGCGGAATATCTCATTGCCAACAAATACACCAGCACGAAGTATTTGGCCTGTCAGGGAGGTTCCAATGGCGGTCTGCTCGTAGGGGCGGTCATCAATCAGCGGCCCGATTTGTTCGGCGTGGCCATTCCTCAGGTAGGTGTGATGGACATGCTGCGCTTCCAGAAATTCACCATCGGCTGGAACTGGATTGCAGAATACGGCAGCGCTGAAGCTACCGAGGAGGATTTTAAAAACCTGTATGCCTACTCGCCGCTGCACAACATCAAAGCCGGCACAAGCTACCCCAATGTGCTGATTACCACCGCCGATCATGACGACCGCGTAGTGCCTGCGCACTCCTTCAAATACGCCGCCGAATTGCAGTCCAAAGCGCGTACCGACCGCCCCGCACTCATTCGCATCGAAACGGAGAGCGGGCACGGCGCCAGCAACCTGAAAAAATCGCTGGAAGTAGTGGCCGATATGTATGCTTTCTGCTTTTACAATATGGGATTGACTCCGAAGTTCTAAGCAATTATTTCGGGCCTCGCTGAAGATTCCTCCGCAAGTAGTGGATTTTCAGGGAGGCCCGAAATGGATATATTCGCTAAATAAATTACAACACATCCCCTACCCCTTTCCCCTCGGAATGAACAAATTCTCCCGGATGCAGGCCAATATTTTCTGGTCGCTTTTCAGGATGGAGAATGCCTCGGCAAACACCTGATAACTCTCTGTGCCTGTGGAGGCTATCTGCCGGGCAGTACGCAAGACATTCCACTGCCGGTACAACAAATACAAAGCGTAGCCGAGCAGGAGCATCACAAAAACCGTATTGTAAAACACCGCGCTTTCCATGTCCGGCTGGAAAATTGCCGTTTGCAACAAGGCATAAGAAGCCGCGTTGATCAACCATTTGATGCCCTCCATCAGCGCCATTGCGACCAACATGAGACTGAAAACGATCCAATTTACCGGCTCCAGAAATACCGCAAAAATGCGCCCGGCCATGCGCACATACTCTCGCGGATGCCCCGCCGAAAACCACAGGTACCGGTTCAGCGATTCAAACCCACCCGCCTCCAGACAGGCGTAGTCGAACACCGGATAACCCCGCAGCAGCGTGCGCGGCTGAAACTGCCGCTCCTGATACTGAATGAGCGCTATGGGAATGCGCCGCACCGAGGCCGCCAGCAATTCGGAATCCACAAACGAAGCGCTTTCCGCATCGGGAATGACCACCACCGCATCGGCTTTGCGCAATGCCACGCGCACAAATTCCACAATTTCGTCGTGGCCGTAACTGCCGAAAGGAAGACGAAGTACCTCCATGCCGGCGCGCTCCACCTGGCGACCGATTTCCTTGGCTTTTTCCTCGTGCAGGTATTTGAAAGAAATGAACACCCTCGGCTTTCGGTAGCGAATGAGGGCCGCCGCCGCCAACAAAATGAGCACACAAATTTCAGCCAACAACAGCAGGCTTTGCAATATCCGCGCCCCCAGATGCAGGGCCGGCAAGCCGAGTAACCGCTCCATCAGCCGCGCATTTTGGTGGTAAATCCAGGCAGATAATTCCCATACCATCCAGGCGCCCAGCACAAAAAGCACCATCGCCAACAACAAAGACAGAAATGTTTTCACAATAGCATTCGAGTTTTGAACCGTGTAGCTTACGGCTTGGAGCCGTTCACCCCTGTTTCTCTGTATGAACTTTGTAACAGACGCCACAAGCAGATGAACTGCGCAGCAGATGACGGCTTACAGCCGCTTACCCCTTCCTATTCTTCACATGCTTATCCAACCACTGATCCATTTCCCACAAACAATGCAGCACCGATTCTTTGGCCCGGTAGCCATGACTCTCCGCCGGCAACACCACATAGCGCACCGTAGCGCCATGCCCTTTCAGCGCGGCATAAAAGCGCTCGCTTTGGATGGGGAAAGTGCCGGAATTGTTGTCGGCCTCGCCGTGTATGAGCAGGATCGGCGTTTTGATCTTATCGGCAAAATTGAACGGCGACATGTTGGAATACACCTCCGGCGCCTGCCACAATGTACGCTCTTCCGATTGAAACCCAAAGGGCGTCAGCGTGCGATTGTACGCGCCGCTGCGAGCAATCCCGGCAGCGAATAAGTCGGTGTGCGCCAACAGATTGGCCGTCATAAAAGCTCCGTAAGAGTGCCCACCCACGGCTATGCGCCGGCGATCTGTGACGCCCATGTTGACCAACATATTGACGGCGGCCTCGGCGTTGGAGCGCAATTGTTCCACAAAGGTTTCATTGGGTTCGGCATCGCCCTCGCCGATGATGGGCATGCTGAAATCGTCGAAAACGGCGTAGCCCTGCGTCAGCCAATACAAAGGCGAACCCCAGCTCAGCCGAATAAATTCATAAGGCGAACCCGACACCTGCCCGGCCGCGTCGGCGCTTTTGAACTCGCGCGGATAGGCCCACATCAGCGTAGGCAGCGGGCCGTCTTTAGCTTTGTCGTAGCCCGCAGGCAGGTACAGCGTGCCGGTCATTTCCACCCCGTCGGCGCGTTTGTACCGCATCAGTTCTTTTTTGGCGCCGGTCAGAGCCGAGTAAGGGTTGGCAAATTTCGTCAGGGGTTTGAGTTCGTTTTTGTTCAGATTGCGCAGATAAAAATTGGGGGGTTCCTGCACCGATTCCCGCCGCGTAATGACCTGGCCCTTGCCCAAGTCCACAAAAGCCACCGGCGTTTCGTACCAGGGTGCTTCCGAACGCCACAAACGCTTGGTTTGCTTGGTTGCTACCTCCATCTGATCAATAAAAGGACGGTTGCCTTCCGGCGATGCACCCTGCCCCGTAAGGTATAAAGTCTTGCCGCCATTGGCCATGAGCAGCACCGAGCGGCCATATTCGTTGAGCTGTGTCACAAATCCGCCCGGATCGTTGTAGCGGTCTTCCGTTGAGCGTTCAAAAAGCGAGGTTTTGCCTGCGGCTGTGTTGTCGGGCTGCCAGATGCTCGTGACTTGACGGCGGTTTTGCCACCAGCCTTCATACGCCAGCGCCAGATCGCCCTTGCCCCAACTGATGCCCCGATAGCGCAAGGCGAAGGAGATGACTTCTTTCGGCTGCCCGCCGAACGGAGCTTCCAGAGCGTACATTTTATCGCGCACGGCCACTTCTTTTTTGGGGTCGCCGCCATCCTGCGCCTCTACCCAGTACAGCGTAGCCGGCGCATCGGCACGCCAGGAAATGCTGCGCGGCCCGGTAGCTACGGCGTCAAACCCCTGCGGCAGTTTGTCCATTAATGGTTTTTGAACAATCACTTTCAGCACCTGGCCCTGCATGTTCCAGATGGCCGTAGTTTGCGGAAAGCGGGAATACGGCACGATGTAGGAAAACGGTTTTTGCAAAGCAGTGACCAGCAAATATTTGCCATCGGGCGAGACGTTGAAATCGGTGATAATACCCGCTTCGCCCATGCCGGTTCTCGTGCCTTGTTTCAGGTCCACCAACATGAGCTGAGAGGCGCCGTAGTGTTCAAACAGCGCTTCGTCATGGGCGTTGGTCAGCAAATCTTGAAAAGTGCGCACAGGAGCGGCTTTGCCTTCATTGGCCTGCACTATGGGGCCGGCAGGCGTAAGGGGCGCTTGCGGCGCGGGGCCTCGTCCTGTCGGAATCATACTGATGAGAATCTGGTCATTGCCGATCCAACTATACGGAGAACCGGGCATGGCAGCATTCACTGCGGGGGAGGAAAAGATACGAGCCGTGGCAGCTTCAACATCCACCACCCACAACTCCAAGCCTGCCTCCACTGCGTTCACAAAAGCCGCTTTGGAGCCGTCGGGCGACCAGGACACATACTGAATGCGAGCCTTGGCGGGCAGGCGCTGCACTTTTTTTTCGGCGCCGTTGGCGATGTTTTTGATGGTCAGGTTGGTGTAGTAATTGCTTCTGCTGGGGCCGTTGGTGCGCGGGTTGATGCGGATACCGGCCAAGCGAAGTTCGGGTTGCGACAACTCCTCAATGGAAGGATTGCCCGGCTGATCCATGAGCATCATCCACTTGCGGTCGGGGCTGAAACTGACGCCGGGCGTAGCAGGCGCGTCGGCCAGAGCAGTGATGGCGGCAGGCGGCATTTGGTACCCGATGGGATCCTGCGCCGTCAATGAGAATGCCGCAAAGCACAAAAATGCAGCAACAAAAAAGTGTATCTTGTTCATATTGAATGGTTTGATCTGGTTTCAAACAATTGGACAAAGCCGTTCCTAATTGGGAGGCTGACAAATGTAATAGTTGTTTTTGAAATCCGCAAACAAGGCAGATTGGTGAACCGGCTTTTCATTTCAGAAGTTTAGAACTTACATTTGGCGAATTTTCGCTGAATTAGAAAAAAACGCCTTACTTTCGCAGCGCCAACTCATCTTCAACCATCGAATATCCGCATCATTATGAGCAGAAGAATAAAAAAAGCAGCCGTTCTCGGCTCCGGCGTCATGGGCAGCGGCATCGCCTGCCATTTTGCCAACATCGGTCTCGAAGTTCTCCTTTTGGACATCCTCCCGCCCAACCTCTCCGACGCCGAAAAATCCAACCGCGCCGCCCGCAATCGCATGGCCGACACCGCGCTGGCCAACGCCCTCAAATCCAAGCCCGCGCCGCTCTACGATAAAAAATTCGCCTCCCGCATCCAAACCGGCAACTTCGAAGATGATATGGCCCGCATCAAAGACTGCGACTGGGTCATCGAGGTCGTCGTAGAGCGTTTGGACATCAAAAAGCAGATTTTTGAACAGGTGGACCGCCTCCGCAAACCCGGCAGCATCGTTAGTTCCAACACTTCCGGCATTCCCATCCACCTCATGCTGGAGGGCCGCAGCGACGACTTCCGCCGCCATTTTCTCGGCACCCACTTCTTCAATCCGCCGCGCTACATGCGCCTCCTGGAAATCATTCCCACGCCCGACACCGACCCCGCCATCGTTGATTTTCTGATGCACTACGGCGACGTTCAATTGGGCAAACAAACTGTGTTGTGTAAAGACACGCCGGCGTTCATCGCCAACCGTGTGGGCGTATATGCCATGGCCAAAATTTACCAACTCACCACCGAATTGGGCCTCAGCATTGATGAAGTGGACAAACTCACCGGCCCGGCCATCGGTCGCCCCAAAACCGGCACCTTCCGCCTCGGTGATCTGGTAGGTCACGACACCGCAGCCAAAGTCATCATGGGCCTGAAGCAAAATTGCCCCAACGACGAGCAGGCCGCTACTTTTGAAATTCCGAAGTACCTCCAATTCCTCCTCGACAACAACTTCCTCGGCAATAAATCCGGCCAGGGTTTTTACAAAAAAACGCGCGAAAAAGACGCCAACGGCAAAGACATCATCCTGGCGCTCAACTTAGATACGCTCGAATACCAGCCCACCCAAAAGTCGAGCCTCGCCAGCCTCGGCCTCAGCAAGCAAATTGATTCATTGGCCAAGCGCCTGCCCGCCCTCGTGGACGCGCCCGACAAAGGCGGCGAATTGCTGCGCCGCTCGCTCATGGGCCTCTTCGCATACGTCTCCAACCGCGTGCCCGAAATCTCCGACAACCTCTACAGCATTGACGACGCCATGCGCGCCGGCTATGCCTGGGAACTCGGCCCTTTTGAATATTGGGACATCATCGGCGTGGCCAAAGGCATGGAACTGGCCGAAGCACAAGGCGAAATCATCGCCCCCTGGGTCAAGGAAATGCTCGCCGCCGGCCACACCTCATTCTACCAACGCCAACAGGGCCGCCGCCTCTATTATGATGCCGGCAGCCGCAGCTACCTGCCCATTCCCGGCCTCGATTCTTTCATCATCCTCAACGACCTCCGCGACGCGGCGCCCGTACACACCACCTCCGAAACCGTCCTCCACGACATCGGCGACGGCGTGCTCTGCCTCGAATTCACCAGCATGCACAACACCATCGGCGAAGGCGTGCTGCGCGGCATCAACGAAGCCATCCAAATTGCCGAAGACGGCGATTGGAGGGGCCTCGTCATCGGCAACAATGCCACCAATTTCTCGGTAGGCGCCAACCTCATGATGATTGCCATGCTGGCCTATCAGCAAGAATTTGACGACCTCAACATGGCCGTCAACCTCTTCCAGCAAACCACCATGCGCTGCCGCTACTCCTCCATTCCGGTGGTCGTGGCCACGCAGGGCTACGTCTTCGGCGGCGGCTGCGAAACCCTCATGCACTGCGATGCAGCCGTTTGCGCTGCCGAATCTTACATCGGCCTCGTCGAGGTGGGCGTAGGCCTGCTCCCCGGCGGCGGCGGCACCAAAGAGTTCGCCCTGCGCGCCTCCGACGCTTTCCGCGAAGGCGACGTATTCATGCCCACCCTCATAGACAAGTTCAAAACCATCGCCATGGCCTCCGTAGCTACCTCGGCCCACGAAGCCTACAACTACGGCTACCTCCTGCCCGGCCGCGATGCCGTAGCGCCCAACAAAGACCGCGCCATCGCCGAAGCCAAGAAAAAAGTGCTCGAACTGTCTTACAACTATGTGCAGCCCATCCAGCGCAACGACGTGTATGTCCTCGGCAGACAGGGCTTGGCCACCCTCCTCCTGGCCGCCAACGAACTGCGCCTCGGCAACTACGCCAGCGATCACGACATCAAAATAGCTCAGAAAATCGCCTACGTCCTCTGCGGCGGCGATCTCACCGCTCCGCAACAGGTCTCCGAACAATACCTCTTGGACGTCGAACGCGAAGCCTTCCTCAGCCTCTGCGGCGAACAGAAAACATTGGAGCGCATCCAACACATGCTCCAAACCAATAAACCGTTGAGAAACTGATGATGGAATAGGGCGCCACCCCGCCACGGGCAAGTTCTTATTGCGGGTCATCCATTACAATGGCCGCTGTGCAACCCTAACGGCTCTGCGCAGCGGCCATTTTCATTTCTGCCCCTGGCGCGCGGGGCAGTCACAATACCGGCTTACTTTTGGGGATTCCGCAACTGCCGGCCTGCTGTCCGCACCGGAAACTCAATGTGTTCATACACATCGGCCAGCAATAACTCGCTGCCCACCGAGCGCATGGGCAGCCGACCGTCTATGGCCGCTACAAAAAAAAGGCCCCTCCCCGCCGAAGCAGAGAGAGGCTATCCCAAAAACCGATATAATCTTTACCGGGGCGGGTTACTTTTTACCCTTTTTCTTCATGTTCAGCGCAATGGTGACTTCATGTGCACCGGAATTAAACTGCTGGAAACGTTGAAACGAAACATCGTAGGTGTAGTATAAGTTGAACGGGGACACCTGCACGCCCAGCATCACCCCCATCACACCCAAAGAACGATACGAAACGCCGGCCAGCAACTGATCATCCAAAAAGCCGGCCTTCAGGTTGATGTCCAACTGAAACGGCACATCTCTGATCTGGCGAGCCATCACAGAGGGTTCGAGTGTAAACTTCAGGTCTTCTACCTCAAACTTGTGCCCCAGATAAAACACATAGTAGTTAAACAGGGACTCCTTCTCATCAGATACTACCAAGCCGTCCAATCGGGAGCGCACCAAATTGGTAAAAGACAGGCCACCGAATGTGTTTTCTTTGTAAGTGCCGTAAATACCTACCGAAGCATCCAAAAAACGAACGCCGCTCATATTGGCATCAATGATGCGGTCGCCTAAATCAACGAAACTGCCGCCGGCCACATCGCCATGCAATCTGATCTGCTGCAATTCGGTAGAAAAACCTGCCGCCATTTCCCAGTCCTTACCCAAAGGGAAACGAATGGCATAATTGAGTTGCGCCCGCGTCCTTTGCAATTGCGCCGCCGATTCCGACAACACGCCGAAACCAATGCCGAAACTCTTGCTCAACGGGCCATTGTACTGCGCCATAAAGGTTTTGGGCGCATCCGGGAAGCCCGTCCATTGCATCCGCGCATTGAACAACAACTGGTGTTGCCCGCTAAAGCCGGCCGCTGCCGGATGAATCAAAATAGGGTTGATGTTGTAATGCGAAAAAATTGCCTGATCCTGCGCCTGAACCTGCATCAAGGCTGCAACGGCGATTATGGAGAGTAAAAGAATCTTTTTCATGTTTTTGGAATCGGTTGATGGTGAAAAATGGTTTTTGAGATGTGCGGTGCGACGGAGTCTTCATTGTACTGCATCGCACCGCATTGTTTCGGTTTATCTGCGCAAAATCGTGATGGAACCTCTCAATTGCTGCCTGATGCCGTCTATGTCGGTGTATTCAAACACAAAATAATACGGCCCATCGGGCAGTTCGCTGCCGTTGCGCGTAGTGCCTCTCCAGGTGTTGTCGTAGTTGTCCGTTTCATATACCAACTGACCCCAACGGTTGTAAACTTCCAGATGGTTATTGGCAAATTCATCCACACAACTGATGATGAACTCCTCATTCAAGCCGTCGCCGTCGGGCGTAATAACGGTGCGAATGTCGAGGCAGGGCGTCCTGCGGTCTCTTACAGTGCCGGAAGCAAGGTTAGGATCAGGACGGCAGCCGCGGCTGTCGGTTACCATTACAAAGTACTCGCCGGGACACAGACCTGTGAGGAAGGGTTCTGCCGTCACTTGCCCGGTTGACCAAGTGAACGTAAACGGCCCCTCTCCGCCTCCTGTCACTACTGCCAGCACCGAGCCGTTGCAACCATCGGTAGCCGGCGTGCTGTTCACAGTTACTACGATCGGGGCGGGATTGCTTACTGAAAAAGTAGCCGTGGCGGTACAGTTGTTCACGTCGTTTACAGTGACCGTATAAGAACCGACGCGCAGGAACGTAAGACGAGGGCCAAAAGCGCCATTGCTCCATTCGTAGTTGTACGGCAGGGCAAATACCCCTCCGGATGCAGCCGCAAAAATCTGGCCATCGTTGACGCCCGTACAACTCGTCGGCAGGGTATTGGCCGTCACCGTCACAGGCTGTGGCGCCTGTAAAGTAAGGGTTTCCGTCACGGTACAGCCTAAACCGTCGGTCACGCGCACGAGATATTCGCCGGGAGCTGCATTGGTCAGCGTTGCCCCCGAACCGCCCACTACTGTGCCGTTGCGGCGCCATTCAAAGGTATAATTACCCTGACCGTTGAAGGCAGTAGCCGCCATTGAGCCATCTGTGCTGTTGTGGCAACGCACGTCAAAACCGTTGTAATTGCTCGTCACGTCCACATCCAAAGCCAGCGCTGATTGCGAAGCAATGGTGTAAGTACGCGTCAGCACATTGCCCGACCCCTCGGTAACACGCACCGTGTAAGTGCCGGGCGCTGCATTGGCAAGGTCTTCATCTGTGGAGACAATGGCTCCGGCGGCATTGCGCCACTCGTAAGTGTAGGGCGCTCGGCCACCGGTCACAACCAGGTTAATGGCGCCGGTAGCGTCTCCCGGACAGTTGGTAGCCGTAGAAGTTGACGAAAGTCCAAATGTATTCACTTCGATGCCGGGCAGTACGAAAATACAACCGTTGCCGTCCGTCACCGTGGCAATGAAAGTACCTGCGCATAGGTTATTGATGGCCGGGCCGCCGGTATTGGGCGTGTTCCACTGCAACTGGTAAGGCAGCGTTCCGCCTGTCAGGGTCAGCGTTACAGAACCGGTACAGCCAGGCTCTTCCGAATCGTGAACCACGGCAATGTTTGTGGTAGTCACTACCGACGAAGCTGTGATGGTGGCAGAGCCATTGATAACCGTGCCCTGAGCATCCGTTACTGTATAGGTGAGCGCACCGGCCGGCAGGTTGCTGCGGTTCAGGGTTACGCCATTTATCGTTTGGTTAAACCCGTCGCTGAAGGCAAAAGTAAACGGAGGCAAACCTCCATTGAGCGTGATGTTCAGGGCGCCATTCTGATCACCGGGGCAGGTTACGGGAGTTGTTTGGGTATTGACAATGGCCAATGGCCCCGGATTGAAGCCAACCGTAAAACATTGCACCACGCTACACCCGGCCATATCGGTCACGGTAGCACAGTACTGCCCTGTTACTACATTGCTCAACACCAATCCGGTAGTGCCGCCCGGCGCCCAGTTGATGGTATAACCTGGAGTGCCTCCTGAGATATTCAGCGTTACAGAACCATTGGCATCCGTAATATTGCCGCTTGCATTCACTACCGTGCCCGATACTACGGCCGTGGGGAAGTTTTCTACTACAAAGCTGCCGGCCAGCACTCCTCCTACCTGATCGGTAACCGTAACATTGTAGGTGCCTGCAGCGAGGTTGGTCCGGTTGGAGCCAGCCTGGCCTCCAGGATTCCAGTTATAATTGTAAGGCCCCACGCCTCCCAGCACGCTCACCTGAATACTACCGGAGGAAGCGCCCGCGCAAGAACGCCCGATGACCACGTTGCCAAAACGCAAGCGCTCATCCAACTGTACGCAACGACTTGCGGTACAACCGCTGTTGTCGGTCACGGTTACGCAGTATTGGCCGGGGAAATTAAGCCCGCTCAGGTTGGGCTGGTTAGAGCCGTTGAAACCTGCGGGGCCGGTCCACACAAAGCTATAACCGCCCGTTCCGCCCGTCACCGTGATGTTGATGGCGCCGTCATTGCCGTTATTGATGTGCGTAGGTGTGATGGTGCTGATTTGCAACACAGGGTTCTCGCCCACGTTGATGCTGCGAGTGGCCGTACAGCCGTTGTTGTCCGTTACCGTGACGTTGTATGTGCCGGCAGTCAGGTTGGAAACCGTCGTGGCATTGGCCGGAAGGCCACAGCACCAGTTGATGGAATAATTGGGCGTGCCCCCGGAAATGGTCAATGTGATTCTACCCGTAGAAGCGCCGCCGCAAACCACCGGTTGCACCATACTGCTGATGGTCAGAGGCGTGCCGGCAGGCTCGGTAATCGTGACGCTTTGAGAAGCCGTACAGTTGTTGCCGTCGGTAACGGTCACCGAATATGTACCAGCGGCGAGATTACTTTGGCTCGGTACGCCATCGGGCAAGGTGCCGCTCCAGTTGTAGTTATAAGAACCTGTACCACCGCTTACGTTCAACGTAATTACCCCGGTTGAAGCGCCGGTACAAGCTACATTGGTAGGAATGGCAATAATGGAAATCCCTGAAACAGGCTGTGTGACGGTGAACGAACCGCTCGTAGTCTGGTTGGTACCCGTATCGGTAACGGTCACAGAATAAGTGCCCGCCGGGATGTTGGTCAAATCTTGCGTAGTTCTGTTTTGGTAACTCCACATGTAAGTATAATTGCCCGTACCACCAGACACGCTGATGTCAATGGCGCCGGTAGAGGCACCGAAACAGTTCACATTGGTGATGTTGGCAGGCGTGGCAATAACTGGTGGGTTGATGGGAACGGTAAAACTCACCGTACCCGCCGTGCTGTTCACCGTAACAGACTGGCTGCTTGCGTTCGTCGCCGTGCTCGTACCCACTGTTACCTGTGTGGAGCCGCTGCCTGCATTCGCTGTAAAACACACCCGGAACAAAACGCCGCCGGAAGCCACTGTCTGCGCCGTCGCGTTCGTCCAGTTCACTACAATCGTGCCCGGTGTGCTCGTATTGAAATTCGCCGCCGTCATGCCCGCAACGCCAAAGTTGCTTATCACCGGGTTTTGCAACATCGCGGAATTGTAGGTCAGTGTCGTTTGGAAGGAGTTGATGCTCGTGAAGTTTTGCACCGTCACATCCAAACATGCCTGCGCGCCGTTCATCACGTTGCTCTGGCTGCCAACCGTCAAGGCTATCGGGGTGGGAGTGCCGCTGCTGCCGAATGTCACCGTGCCCGGCACACTGTTGAACGGCACATTTTGCAGCGCCGTATTGATGACTTCTATACTCGTGGGCGTGCCCGTGAACGTCACCTGCGTGGAACCCGTGCTCGCCAATGCGTTGAAACACAAGGTAAACAGCGTAGTGCCGTTGGCTACTGTTACCCCGGTTTGATTCGGGTCTGTCCATGTCAGTGTAATGGTTCCTGCCGAGGTCAAGCCTGCTCCGCCTGCTATCGGCATACCGATGTTACCGCCGGCCGACAGACCCGGCAATCCGAAGTTGGCCACCGAGGTCAACTGCAACATCGCAGGGTTGTAGCTGATGCTGAACTGCATCCCTACTATATTCGTAAAATTGGCTGCCGTTACGTTCAGGCACACCTGTTGGCCGCTCTGTACATTGCTCGCGCTGCCCATCGTCAGCGTGAAACCGGTGGGGTTATTGGCCGAGAAGCTCACCGTACCCGCCGTGCTGTTCACCGTAACAGACTGGCTGCTTGCGTTCGTCGCCGTGCTCGTACCCACTGTTACCTGTGTGGAGCCGCTGCCTGCATTCGCTGTAAAACACACCCGGAACAAAACGCCGCCGGAAGCCACTGTCTGCGCCGTCGCGTTCGTCCAGTTCACTACAATCGTGCCCGGTGTGCTCGTATTGAAATTCGCCGCCGTCATGCCCGCAACGCCAAAGTTGCTTATCACCGGGTTTTGCAACATCGCGGAATTGTAGGTCAGTGTCGTTTGGAAGGAGTTGATGCTCGTGAAGTTTTGCACCGTCACATCCAAACATGCCTGCGCGCCGTTCATCACGTTGCTCTGGCTGCCAACCGTCAAGGCTATCGGGGTGGGAGTGCCGCTGCTGCCGAATGTCACCGTGCCCGGCACACTGTTGAACGGCACATTTTGCAG